>ERZ779622.209-NODE-209-length-39411-cov-7.867187_pt1 | contig 39411 bp, 37 predicted proteins | sample MGYA00514188_ERZ779622 | MGnify/ENA primary metagenome ERZ779622 (study PRJEB29562, sample SAMEA4376702) | mouse gut metagenome | isolation source: Cecum | study: EMG produced TPA metagenomics assembly of the A DSS colitis mouse model was used to assess the... | reverse complement strand
GACACCGCCGCCATCCAGGCCGCCAACGAGAACAAGGACGGCGACCTGATCTTCGGCCTGAACGAGACCCGGTGGAGCCAGCTGGTGGACGGCACCTATGAGAACCTGAAGATCATGGACTGGACCCCCAGCTGGTCGGGAGACGTGGGCGAGTATGTCTACCCCGGCAAGGCCTACGGTCTGGTCATCCAGAACGTGCTGATGCTCTATCGCAACGACGAGCTGGGCACCAACGGCGCCGCGCTCTCCTTCGACCACTGGGCTGACATCGTCAACTGCGGCTACTCCTGGTACCGCCAGAACAAGGTGGGCGGCACCACCAACGCCAACATCAACTCCGCCATGCTGTACGCCTTCGTCGATCCCGCCTCTCCCGCCGGCGGCATCTCTGTGGACGGCTGGAAAACCCTGTGGAAGTACTGCGCTGAGGGCAAGAGCGGCGGCGACGACTACAAGTACGGCTTTGATCCTCTGAACAAGGGCGATGTGCAGGTGTCCACCTTCTACTCCTCCTCCCTCTACGGCAAGATCGACGCCGCCGGCGAGAGCTCCGACAAGCCTCTGAAGGGCACCATGGAGCCTGAGAACTGGAATCTGGTGGACATCAAGGACGGCACCTACTACATCGCCGAGTACATCGGCGTGCTAGATAAGGCCGGCCGCACTGAGGCCCAGACCGCCGCCGTGCAGGAGTTTGCCGAGTGGTTCGGCTCCGCCGAGACCCAGGCCGCCTGGGGCGAGGAGTTCGATTCCTACCCCTGCAACAGCGAGGCCGCGTCCATCCTCTATCCCAACGGCATCCCCCCCATCTATCAGCTGAAGAACTTCGCCCTGTCCAAGGTGGACGGCGACACCACTTACGCCGAGTATGTGGCCGCCCACTCCAGCGACTGGACCAATATCATGACCAACCTGGGCTTCTACTGGGCCGACGCCAGCGAGGCCAAGGCCGAGCCCGATTGGGACAGTCTGGATTGGGCTACCCTGACCCAGTCCGCCGGCTAAATTCAAATGTTTCTTTGTGGCGAGCCGGGGAACCGGCTCGCCACACGCATTTTAAATTTATAAAGAGAGGGAGCATCGCCTATGATCCGACTCAACGATATCGTCGTCAAGTTCGGCGACTTTACCGCCCTGCACGACATCAATGTCCATGTGAAGGAGGGGGAGTTTTTCACCTTCCTGGGCCCCTCGGGCTGCGGAAAGACCACCACCCTGCGCACCATCACCGGCTTTATCCAGCCCGACTCCGGCACGGTGGTGGTGAAGGACAGGGATATCACCCATGTCCCCATTGAGGAGCGGAACATCGGCATTGTATTCCAGTCCTACGCTCTGTTTCCCACCATGACGGTGTATGACAACATCGCCTTCGGCCTGAAGCTGAAAAAGCTGAAGAAGGCGGAGATCGCCCAGAAGGTGAACGACATCGCCAAAAAGGTGGACCTGAGCGAAGAGCAGCTGCGCAAGGCGGTGAGCCAGCTGTCCGGCGGACAGCAGCAGCGGGTGGCCATCGCCAGGGCTTTGGTCACCGAGCCCGCCATCATCTGCATGGACGAACCGCTGTCCAATCTGGACGCCAAGCTGAGGGTCCAGCTGCGCAACGAGCTCAAGCAGATGCAGAAGGACTTCGGCATCACCACCATCTATGTCACCCACGATCAGGAGGAGGCGCTTACCCTCTCCGACCACATCGCCGTGTTCAACAAGGGGGTCATCGAGCAGATCGGCACTCCCAACGAGGTGTACAACCACTCGGCGACCGAGTTTGTGTGCAACTTCATCGGAGACATCAACCTGCTCCGGGATGAGGCGGTGGCCGCCCTGAACGCGGGCGGGGGACAGGTGGACCCCGCCGCCCACAACTATATCCGTCTGGAGCGCATCCACGTCAACGTGGAGCCCAAGCAAGGCAGCGTGGTGCTGCCCGGTGTGGTGGACAGCCGGGAGTACTACGGGCTGTACATTAAATACTACATCAAGGCCGCCGGTCAGACCATCAAGGTCATCGAGAAGAACGACGGTGTGAATATCTACGAGGCAGGCCAAGCTGTAAAGGTGGTCATGGACCCCAGAGACGTGATGGCCTACCCCGGTACATAAGGGGGGCGGAACTATGACCAAAAGCCGCTCCAACGCCCTGAGCCCGGCCTTGCTGGTGAAGGTTTTCGGCGCCGCCTTCTTTGCCTACCTGTTCCTGGGCTTTATGTTGCTGCCCTGCCTCAATACCCTGGCCAGCATCTTCACCACCCAGAACGCCTCGGGAAAGACCGATCCTCTGGCGGTGATCCGCTTCTTCTTCGCCGGCAATATGGGCTCCTATGTGTGGAACTCCCTGAAGCTGGCCATCTGCCTGGTGATTACGGTGAACGTGGTGGGCGTGTCCATCGTGCTGCTCACCGAGTACTTCGACATCAAGGGGGCGAAAATCCTCCGCCTGGGCTATATGACCACTCTGATCTACTCCGGCGTGGCCCTGGTCACCGGCTACCTGTTCCTCTACGACAGCAATGGCATTATCACCACCTTGCTGGTGGAGGCATTCCCCGGGATGAACCCCAACTGGTTCTCCGGCTTCAACGCGGTGCTCTTCACCATGACCTTTGCCTGTACCAGCAACCACGCCCTGTTTTTGCGCAACGCTATCCGAGGCATTGACTACAACACGGTGGAGGCCGCCCGGAACATGGGGGCGCGGCCCTTCAAGGTGCTGTGGAAGGTGGTTTTCCCCACCCTGGTGCCCACCATGTTCTCCCTGACGGTGATGACCTTTATCACCGGCCTGTGCGCCATGTCGGCCCCCACGCTGCTGGGCTACGACTCCATCAACCCGGAGATCGTCCGGCTGGCCGGGTCCTCCACGGCGGACGAGGCGTTTCCACAGGCCCGGGCGGCCTTGCTGTCCGTCATCCTGGCCATGTTCACCATCGTCCTGCTGACGGTCCTGTCCTCCTATGAGCGGAAGGGCCACTATCTCTCCGTCTCCAAGACAAAGGCCAAGCTGCAAAAGCAGAAGATCGACAATCCGGTGTGGAACCTTCTGGCCCACATCTACGCCTATATCCTCTTTGTCATCTATATGACCCCTGTGGTCATGATTATCATTTTCTCCTTCCAGACCTACGGGGCCATCCGCATGAAGCGGCTGGACCTGTCCAACTGGACCCTCATCAACTTCTTCGGCACCCAGGACTACCAGTACCTCACCAACCGGGGCACCTACAAGACCAGGAAGGGGTCCATCTCCGGCCTGTTCGCCAACGAGGCCACCCTGGGCGGCATCAAGCTCAGCTTCGTCCTGTCCGCCATTGCCGCCGCCCTGGCCTGCGTCATTGTGGTGGCGGCCTGCAACTACATCTTCAAAAAACAGAACAAAAAGTCGGGAACTGCTCTGGAGTACTGCCTGCTCTTCCCCTGGCTGCTGCCCACCATCCTCATCTGCTACTCCTACCGGGTCTATTTCAACAGTGAGGATGTATGGTATGTGGGGGGCAGCAACCTGTACTACGCCGAGCATGTGCGTCTGCTGATCATCCTGGCCTACACGGTGGTCAAGCTGCCCTTCTCCCTACGGATGATTAAGGCCGCCTTCTACGCCATCGACGAGGAGCTGGAGGACGCCGCCCGAAATCTGGGCTCCAGTCCGCTGATCACCTTCCTCAAGGTGAAGCTGCCCATCATCCTGCCCTCGGTGCTGGCGGTGTTCGCGCTGAACTTCAACGCCCTGTTCACCGAGTACGACATGTCGGCCACCTTCGCCAGCTCCTACGGCACCACCTACGCCATGGTTATCCAGTCCATGTGCCGGGAAGAGGGGCTGTACGGCTACAATGTCAACGCCTCGGGCCGGCGGTGTGCCTCCACGGTGTTCATCATGATCGTGTCGGGCGTCATCCTCTATCTGGTCTACGGCGTGGGCGCCCGGGACCTGGGGGAGCGGCTTGAAATCAAAGACCGGCGGCGCAAGCGGCTGGAAAAAATTAAGAGCTTTGGCAAAAAAGCCGGGGAGGCCCGCGCATGATCCGAAATATTGTGTTTGACATGGGCAATGTGCTCATCTACTGGCGGCCGGAGGAGCTGGTCCGACGGCTGGGCGTGCCGGAGGAGGACCGTCCGCTGCTCCTGCGGGAGGTGTTCGGCGGCGTGAACTGGATTCAGCTGGACCGGGGGATCGCTGCCCCCCAGGAGGCCGCGGATGGCATATGCCGCCGCCTGCCCCAGCGTCTCCACGGGGCGGTCCGCGAGCTGACCGCAGGCTGGTGGCGTGGCCCGCTGCTCCCCGTGGAGGGGATGGCGGAGCTGGTCCGGGAGCTGAAGGGACTGGGGTACGGCATCTACCTGCTCTCCAACGCCGGCGTAGACCTGCCGAAGTTCTTCCCCCGCATCCCGGGCAGCGAGTGCTTCGACGGCCGTGTGATCTCCGCCTTCCACAAGCTTCTCAAGCCCCAGCCAGAGCTGTATCAAATTCTGCTCCGGGAGTATAACCTGAAAGGGGAGGAGTGCTTCTTTGTAGACGACCTGAACATCAACGTGGAGGCAGCCATGCTGGCGGGGATGTCCGGGACGGTATTCTGCGGAGCGGGCGAGCTGCGCCGCTCGCTGAGAGAGGCGGGAATCCCCGTTTCGGGCGGAGACAGCGCGTGATAGCATTCCGTTCACCGCCGCGGGCGTTTATGCGCCCGCGGCGGAAAATAATTTGGGCAAGATATGGAAATAGGCTTCCTATTTGGAAGGTAATTTGATATAATGATACGCAAAGCAGCTTGTGTCGGCTGCCCATATTCGAGGAGTGGAGACATGGAGAAACAGGAAAAAATACTGATTATTGATGACAGCCCGATACAGGCGGAGCGGCTCCGTTCGATTTTGCAGGACGATTACGAGATTGTGCTGGCCGATACCGCTGAATTGGGGCTGAAATATGTCCGGGAGGGAAACTGCGACCTGGTGCTGCTGGACGTGGTCATGCCGGGGATGGACGGATTTGTCCTTTTGAAGAAGCTGCAGGAGGAGGTCATCACCCAGCACACGCCGGTAATCCTGATTACCAGCTTGAACGACGCGGTGAACGAGGAGCGGGGTCTGACCCTGGGGGCGGTGGATTATATCACCAAGCCATACCACCCGCCCATCGTCCGGGCGCGGGTGAACACCCATATCAGGCTCAGCCGCTACCGTCGGCAGGTGGAGCAGAAGGCCATGATCGACCCCATGACCGGCGCGGCCAACCGACGGGGCTATGACAGCTGCTGCGGCAGAAAGTGGCAGGACGCAGTGCGGCTCAAGTCGCCTATCTCCCTGTGCATGATGGATATTGACAACTTCAAGGCGTATAACGACACCTTTGGGCATCCCGCCGGAGACAAGGTAATCAGGGCCGTGGCCGGAGTGGCCACCGACCATCTCAGGCGCAGTACGGACTTCTTCGCCCGGTACGGCGGGGAGGAGTTTGTGGCCATTATCCAGGGCAGCGACGCCGAGACGGCCTTTGCCCAGATGAAACGGCTGCGCGAGGCGGTGGAGGAGCTGCATATCTCCCACAACCGGGAGGTGTCACCGTGGATTACCATCAGCATTGGCGGAGTTACCGTCCGGCCTAAGCCGAGCGACAGCTATGATACCTATTTGAAGATTGCCGATACCATGCTCTACGACGCCAAGCGCTTTGGCCGCAACCAGGTGGTGTGGTCCAACGAGAGGATGGAGCAGCTTCGGGAGCAATAAACTCAATTGGGGGGTAGCGTAAAATGGGACTGTTCGGATTGTTTGGAAAGAGTTCGAGGCAGCGGGAGGAAGAGGAATCCCAGCGCCGGGCGCAGGCGGAGGACCTGGAAATTTACTCCGGAATGCGGGTGGAGGTGACCACTGACGACGGCCGGATGTTTCTGGTGGCGCGGCTGACCGGCCTGCGAGGGGACCACGCCCAGTTGAGGCCCGCTACGGGGGGGAGCCTGCTGACCACACTGGAGGAGCCGGTGCTGGTGACCTTGCGGGGTTACAGCAGCAAGGAGAAAAAGGCCGTGATTCTGAAATGCACCGTGCGCTCCAGCGGTAGGGATGTATGGCAGGCGGAGCACCTGGTACTGGTCAAGCGGAGCAATGACCGGGCGTTTTTCCGTATGGGGACCAGTCTGGCTGGAAAGCTGGCGCCTCTGGGCCAGCTGAATGTTCCCCTGGAGGAGTGCCGTCTGCTGAATATCAGCGTGGGAGGCGCCTGCATCAGTACCGGGATCAGGCATAACATCGGAGATAAGTTTTTGCTCTGGTCAAAGCTGGCCCCGGATTCAGAGGTGATACAGGTGGCCTGCCAGATCGTGCGCATCAATGAACGCAAATATGGAAGCTTTGAGTACGGCTGCCGCTTCCTGGACCTGAGCGAGGCGGAAGAGGAGCGGATTTTACAGATTATCTTTAAAATGCAGCGGCAAGGGCGGAGCTGAGCTTCCGACAGCGGGAGGTACGGCATAAAAAAGCGCCGCGCTCCTTTGGTTTTTTATGGAATTAGAAGAAAAGTATTGAATTACCGGCTTGTCCTATGTTATACTGTTCTTACTGCCATCTGTGATACTTTAAAATGAAGTGAGGATGTTACTGATGCGTAAAAGTATTAAGAAAATGGTATTTTACCGGGTTGCCGCTGCTCTGCTGTCCATTCTGCTGTTCAGCGGGGTAACCACTTTCAATCTGATTCGGATTGAGAAGATGCAGGAGAGAAGCGCACAGACCGTCAGCGTACTGAGCCGGGCCCAGAGCGCGGAGGTCGCCCACTACAAGTGGTCCAGCAATCTGAGCAAAGCCCTGTACGCAAACGGAGAGTTCCCGGGCACGGACGATACCAAGTGCGTTCTGGGTCAGTGGATCTACGGCGAGGCTGGCACGGACGACCAGACAATCCTGGCCTTGCGTGACGAGATCAAGCCCATGCACAAGGAGCTGCATCAGTCTGTGACTGAGGTGAAGGACATGATGGCTGTCAGTCCGGCCAGCGCCCAGAACTACTATCAGGAGACCATTCAGGCCAACCTGACCGCCCTGGTGGGCAAGCTGGATCAGGTGATCGAGCAAGGGACCACCCTCAATAACGAGAATACCGAGAAAATGAACACCACGATTATGATGATGCAGGCCATTACCGCCGTCTGCCTGGTGCTGGCGCTGTTCTGCCTCGTCAGCCTGGTGATGTATGTGCTCAAGAGTGTCCTTGCTCCCATTCTGCACATCACCCGGCAGGTTCAGCCTCTCCAGGAGGGCCATCTGGACCTGGTTCTGGACCATAATACCAACGATGAGCTGGGCGATCTGTCCAATACCCTGGGGAAGTCCATGGAGCTGATCCGGGGCTACATATGGGACCTGAACCGGCTGATGGAGCAGCTGGCGGACGGCAATTTCGATGTCAAGACCGCAACATCCTTTATTGGAGATTTCAGCTCCATTGAGGAGTCCATCGACATTCTGACGACCCGGCTGTCCACCGCCATCGGCAGTATCTGTGAGGCCCAGGAGAAGGTGACCGGCAATGCCGAGCACCTGTCCAGCGGGGCGCAGTCTCTGGCCCAGGGGGCCACGGAGCAGGCCAGCGCCGTTGAGGAGCTGTACGCCACCCTGGACACCCTGTCCAGAAGCGCGTCCGAAAATGTAAAGACGGCCGGAGTGGCGCAGGAGAACGCCAAGCAGACAGGGGAGCAGGTGACCATCAGCGGCCAGCAGATGGAGCAGATGGTTGCGGCCATGAAGGACATCACTGAGGCCTCCCAGCAGATCGAGAAGATTATCGCCACCATCGAGGATATCGCCTTCCAGACCAACATTCTGGCTCTGAACGCCGCCGTGGAAGCCGCCCGGGCGGGCTCCGCCGGCAAGGGCTTTGCCGTGGTGGCCGACGAGGTACGCAATCTGGCCTCCAAGTCCGACGAGGCGGCCAAGGCCACCAAGGGCCTGATCGAGAACTCCGTACAGGCCACCGGGCGGGGCAGCCGGATTGTCAGCGAGGTGTCCGCCACCCTGAAAAAGACCCTGGACCTGGTGATGCAGTCCAATACGGCCATCGGCGATATCGTCAAGGCGGTGGAGAACGACGCCGAGTCCATCGCCCAGGTAACGGAGGGCATCGGCCAGATTTCCGCTGTGGTGCAGAGCAACTCCGCCAGCAGCGAGGAGTCGGCGGCTGTCAGCGCCGAGCTGTTCACCCAGGTACAGGTGATGGAGGGACAGACCAAACGCTTCAAACTCAAGACCTGATAAAAAGTTGCCGGCGCGGGCTTTTGGCCCGCGCCGGTTTTTATGCTTAAGAAAGTGCTAATTCAATCTGTCGTCGGTCGCCGGGTTGTCAATGAGGGTTCCGTCCTCCCCGAAGCGGGAGCCGTGACAGGGACAGTCCCAGCTGTGCTCGGCGGCGTTGTACTTCAGAGCGCAGCCCATGTGGGGACAGCGGGGCACGGTGGGAGTCAGCAGCCCCAGGGAGGACTCCAAAGCGTTGGCCGCCAGCTGGGGCCGGAGCATCGTCCGGGAGGGAGAGAACAGCTCCGTACAGGGATTTTTCCGGTTCAGAACCAGGTCGGTCAGAACGGCCGCCGCCGCCATGGAGGAGGTCATGCCCCATTTGTTGAAGCCGGTGGCCACATAGAGCCCCCGGGTGCGTTTGGAGTACGGCCCGATATAGGGCACGCCGTCCAGGGTCATGCAGTCCTGAGCGGCCCAGCGGGCAGCCGGCCGGGCATCCGGGTAACAGTGCCGGGCAAAGCGCTCCAGCTCCGTCCAGCTGCCGCCCTGTCTACCCGTCCGGTGGCTGCCTCCGCCCAGAAGGAGCAGATCGCCGTAATTTCGGAAGGACAGCCCCTTTTCATCCTCGTCCAGGTACATTCCCTGAATGTTGGGGGCGTTTTTCAGGGCCAGCACATAGGAGCGGTGCTGGTACAGCTTTAAAAAGTAGCCGCCGTGTTTGTTGAGCACAGGGAAGTGGGTGGCGATGATGAGCTTGTCCGCTGAAATGGTCCCGCCTGTGGTGACCGCTTTGCCCGGGCCCAGCTCCAGAACCTTGGTGCGCTCAAAAATGCTCAACTCCCCGGCGATGGCGGCGATAAATTTCAAAGGGTGGAACTGGGCCTGATCCTTGAATTTTACCGCTCCGGCGGTGGGGAAGGGGAGGGGGATGTCCGCCTGAAATTCCGCCCCGAAGCCCAGCCGCTCCAAGGCGTTCAGCTCCCGGTCCAGCTTCTCCCGGCTGCCCAGGGAGTAGACAAAGGCGTCCTTCTCCTCAAAGTCACAGTCCATAGTCCGGCAGAGCGCACGGTATTCCTCCAGCGCCCTCTGGTTGACCTCCAGATAGAGCCGGGCCCGGTCCGCGCCGAATTCCCGAATCAGCTTGCCGTAGATCAGGCCATGCTGGGAGGTAATTTTCGCCGTGGTGTTTTTGGTGATGCCGCCGCCGATGCGATTCGCCTCCACCAGGGCGCAGTCCACCCCCGCCCGAGTCAGCTTATAGGCGCATAAAAGTCCGGCCATACCGCCGCCGATGACGAGCACATCGGTTTTCAGGTCCGACCGGAGGGAATTGAATATGGGAAGCTGTGCCGTTTGCGGCCATATGGAGTCCATCCTGTCACCTCACTGGGGTTAGGATAGCCGTCATGGCTTGAAATTATGCCTGAAAAGATCAGCGATCGGAAGGCTTGCCAAAAAGAGTAAAATAGTATATAATTCTCCCGCGGGCAGATACAGAAGAAGCGGTTGTATGGAGGAAGGTGATTATTCTGGATGATACTAAGACGAGAATTATTCTTGCGGCGATCAAAGCTGTGCGGCAGTACGGCCTGGAGGGAGTTCGCATCCAGAATGTCAGCGAGCTGGCAGAAATTTCGGCTGGGGCAATTTACCGCCACTTTGACAGCAAGGATCAGCTGCTGGTAGAGTGTTTTACCTACGTCGATAAGCAGGCGGCGGAAATTTTTGAACGATTGGAGTTCGATCCCCAGATCATGCTTACCGACCCGATGGGGGCGGTAAGGGACCTGTGGCTGCCCTATTTCCGGTTTTGGACCTCCCGCCCGGATGAAACGGTTTTTTACCACCGTTTTCGGGACAGCACATTTTTCCCCACGTACGACAAAAGCCGGGATGTGACCTATTTCAAGACATTTATTGGAATGGTTGACGCGTTCAAGAAGGTGTTTCCTCGGCTTGACAGGATGAACCAGGATCTGCTGTGGCTCCATGTCCTCGCTTCGACTGTAATGTACGCAAAATATGTGGTAGAGGGACTGTTGCCGAACAATCAGGAAACCGAGGACACGATATTTCAGTTGCTGACCACCGGGCTGAGCAGCTATTTGAAGCCGGATGACCTCTGAAATTAGTGGGAAAATGGACGTATACCGCTGAAAAAGGGGCCATTTTTATCCGTATGATAATGAATATTTACTTGGCTTGAGGCAATCGTTCTTCTATTCAGGCACAAGCAGATATGGTAATTATGGTATTAAGGTTTTCTGACGCGGAACAGCGGAAATTTATGGTGTGAAGATGCGCATGTGGATTGGTTCAGTGGTTCCTTAAGTAAACATAGTAGGGAGTGCAGTTATGGAAAGAATATTGATCGTCGATGACAGCCTTCTGCAGGCGGCACAGCTGAAGAAGATTATTGAAGACGACTATGATGTTACCATCGCGCAGACGGCGGAGGAGGGGCTGCGCAGAGCCAGCAACGAAGATTATTCCCTCATCCTGCTGGACGTGGTAATGCCGGAGATGGACGGGTTTACGCTGCTGAAAAAGCTGCAGGAGGAGATTATCACCCAAAGCGTCCCGGTCATTTTGATTACCAGCCTGGCCGACGCGGTAAACGAGCAGCGCGGGCTGATTCTGGGGGCCGTGGATTATATCACAAAGCCCTATATTCCCCTGATCGTCAAAGCGCGGGTGAACACGCATGTCAAGCTGTATCAATACCGCAGGCAGGTCGAGGAGCAGTCCATGACCGATCAGCTGACCGGGATTCCCAACCGCCGCAGGTATGACCGTTACAGCTTGAAAAAGTGGAATGAGGCGGCCCGCCTGCATGTGCCTTTTTCCATCTGTATGTTTGATATTGACCATTTCAAAATGTATAACGATACGTTCGGCCACCCGGCCGGGGATAAGGTGATTACCTCCGTCGCCAGGACGATATCCTCCCAGCTGAAGCGCAGCACAGACTTTGTGGCCCGCTACGGTGGAGAGGAGTTTGTGGCGATCTCCATGGGCGATTCCTCCCAAAAGCTGTTTGAGTATCTGCAAAGGGTGCGGAAGGCCGTAGAGGATCTGCACATTCCCCACAGTCCCTCCGTATGCCAGTGGGTCACGGTCAGCGTGGGAGGAGTCACCGTGGTCCCCGAGACGGGAAGCTCCTATGATACTTACCTGAAGATTGCCGACACCATGCTGTATGACGCAAAGCGGCATGGGCGGAACAGGGTCGTTTGGGCCGATGAGCAGTTGAAGCAGGTATTTGAAAAGTAAAATGCGGGGAAAAGCTCCCTGAAGCTATTCAGTGGGAAAAAGAGAACATTTTGAATCGCTTGAAACCGGTATGAAACAAAGATCAGACATAAAAGGAGCACGTTTACCGCGCTCCTTTTGTCTGTTCCGACTACCTCCCGCACCGGCGGTTGTTTGGGGCTGCAAATATCGGTCAAAGCCTGCGCCTGAACGCGCCGGGGGTACATCCTTTCAACTCCCGGAATGTCTTGGCAAAATAACTCATCTCCTGAAATCCGCACTCCATTCCAATATCAGAAATTTTTCGGTCAGTGGATGCCAGCAGCTCCGCCGCTTTTTGGATGCGTATCTGTTTCACATATTGAATCGGTGTGCTGCCGATCATGCTCTGAAAGCACCGCAGGCACTCATTCTTACTGACAGCTGCGCTTTGCGCGATCTTAGCGAGGGTCAGCTCCTCCGCATAGTGCCCCTGGATATACCGGAGCATGGCCTTGATCCGCTCCCCGTCCCGCAGAGCCTTCTCTGAGGGCCTTTTTTCTGTTTTAGGACAATTCTTTGCCAGCAGAAAAATCAGCCTGGACAGCCGCTCCCGCACCGTAAACTCAAAGCCCTCCGTTTCAAACACACAGGCCTGCCAGGCCTCTTGGATTGCCACGGAAGCGTCCCTTTCCCAGGCTTGGAGGTTGGTGAAATAAACCCAGGGGCGGCATGGATCAGAGAGCAGAGGTTCCAGATATTTCTGCCAGATGATGCTGTCCATACTGCCCCCCACCAGCCGGGAATGGAATACGATTGAGCGCAGACGGCAGACCTCGGCTCCCGCAGGCCGGATGCTGTGCAGCACTCCGGTGTTGAAGAAGAATCCCTCACCCCGGTTCACCATACGGTCCGTTCCGTTGACGGCAACGCGGGCGGTCCCGGTTTCAACGACCAGGACCTCCAACTCTTCATGCCAGTGCCACGACACATCCGCCTGGGTGATGTTGTCATGGTAACAGGCCGCTGGGAACAGCGGAGTCCCGTGTTCCAGCAGCTCCCGGCCTTGCGGGTCGGTCTTGACCGATCCGCATGAACTCAAAGCCATCGTCTTTTCCTCCTGGTGATTTTATCCTATAAATCTGGGGATTTCCTTCTAACATCTCCAGCTGTTTTGTGCTATTATCCTATCAGAAAACAAGGAGGAATGCAAGATGATACACTTACTTTTAACCGTTATCTACATCTCGTTTATCAGTCTGGGCCTGCCGGACTCTCTGCTGGGGTCGGCGTGGCCCTCCATGTACCAGGATTTCGACGTCCCGGTCTCCTACTCCGGGATTGTTTTCTTCGTCATCTCAATCGGAACGGTAATCTCCAGCCTGCAAAGCGACCGGCTTACCCGGAAGCTGGGGGCGGGCAGGGTGACGGCCGTCAGCGTTGCCATGACGGCGGCGGCACTCTTTGGCTTTTCCGTCAGCGGTTCTTTCTGGATGCTGTGCCTGTGGGCCGTCCCTTACGGTCTGGGGGCGGGCAGCGTAGACGCGGCGCTGAACAACTACGTGGCGCTCCACTTCGCCAGCCGCCACATGAGCTGGCTCCACTGTATGTGGGGACTGGGCGCGTCCATCGGACCGTACATCATGGGCTATACCCTGACAGGCTGGGGAAGCTGGAATCTGGGCTATCGGATCATCAGCGTGATGCAGCTGGTTTTGACGGCCGTCATCGTGATGAGCCTGCCCCTCTGGAGAGTCAAGGCGCAGCCGGACAAAGAAAGCGCCCCGCCCCAGGCGCTTACCCTGGGGCAGATCATCAGCCTGCCCGGCGTGAAAGCTGTGATGGTCACCTTCTTCTGCTACTGCGCCCTGGAGCAGACCGCCGGCCTGTGGGCCAGCAGCTACCTGACGCTACATAAGGGCGTTGCGCCGGAGACGGCGGCCAGCTTTGCCAGCCTGTTCTTCATTGGGATCACGGTTGGCCGGGCGCTGAGCGGCTTTTTGACCATGAAGCTCAGCGACAGCCGGATGGTCCGGTTGGGGCAAGGGATCATCGCGGCGGGAATTGCCGCTTTTCTGCTGCCGTTGGGGGAGTACGCCGCATTGGGAGGGCTGATCCTCATTGGTCTGGGCTGCGCTCCCATCTATCCCAGCATCATCCACGCCACCCCTGGCCATTTTGGAGCGGAACGCTCTCAGGCGATCATCGGCGTCCAGATGGCCAGCGCCTATGCAGGCAACTGCGTGATGCCGCCGCTGTTTGGGCTGATCGCCAATCACATCGCGGTATCGCTGTTCCCATTCTATCTGCTGGTGATTTTGGTTTTAATGGTATTTATGCACGAAACGCTGCTGAAGAAGTGCAGGGCAGGAGCTTCACAATAATCGGAAAGCCTTGTAGAGCAAAGGCTTTCCAGGCATTGAATGGTACTAGCGGCGCTGTGTCCGTTTCAAACGGCGGAGAAATATAATGGAATATACCACCCGGTTTATCAGCAGGAAAACGGTTCGGATCAGGTAGGGGCGCCCAGCGGGCTACTCTGGTTTTGACGTGCGGAAATGATACTCGTCCTTAAAATCGACTTCCTCCACCTCAATGCCCAAGTCCGAAAAGAAATTATCTTTCATTTTACTGTTCTGCAGCGCCCGTTTACAGATTAGCATGTTTCCATTTGGCTTTATCGTCAGCGCAAACTGATTGATACAATTTTTGCAGCCGTCTGCTGACTTACAGGGATAGCGATAAACGGAAATGCTGTCCCGTTCTCCCGCTCCATGGGCGGACGACGGCAAAGAAGATTCTATCTGTTGGAACAAAGGGAACATATCCTCGGATATTGCCTCATAATCCTCAGAAAAATGATCGTTGTCCCTACGGGGCGTTACCATTTCAATAATCTTAAGCTTGATGTGATAGTCCCGCACGGCCTGACTCAACGGTCCTTCTTTCAGCAAAGCCGGAAGTCCGGGCGCAATTATTTTGTGAAACGGTATGTTCAATGTCACCAAACAGGACTCACGGTCCAAAATACGAAGCTTTTCAACCAGACTGCCGATATAGTCCAGCTCAGGTTCGCCGGAAAAGCAGCCTGCCGCGCCCGTATACTGCAGGAAAGAGGGAGTATCATAGCCGTAGACACTGATTTTATACCGGATATTATATTGTTTTAGCTGCCTCACGCATTCGGCGTCAAGGTAATGCGCATTCGTAATGACGGACAAATCCACCTCTCCCAGGTTTTGACGGATATAGGCCAGTAATGCCAACAAGTTGTCCCGATTCGCCGGAAGGAGCGGCTCGCCGCCTGTAATCGTAATCTGCTTCACGAAAAAGTTTTTACTTACGGTTTCGACGCAGTTGATTAACTTATCAATATCGCATCCAGAGTACTGTTCCACAATATTTTCGTGGTGGCAGCATCTGCAGCAGTAAACGCATTCAGTCAGCATAATAATGCGCAGCTTAATCGTAAACCGTTTGAGATGGGAGAAGGCTCTGTTAATCAGTGCCTGGTCACACGCCAGGCTTGTCTCCAGATTTTGAATCTCTGAAGCCGAATAGGTACTTAACATTCTGCCATTTGATTTAATGTTGCCGACGAAAGCAATGCCCGGAATCGTGGCGTCATGCACCTTGAATTCATCCAATATATTCAGATAATTTCCAACGGAAATCCCATATTTCTGTTTCAGGATGCGTGTCATGGCGTCATGAAAGCTCTCGCCCTTTTTCAGGCGTCCTCCAGGCAGTGAAAGCTTGGCGGGGCTGATTGCCTCATGGGATTTACGTTCCTCCAGAACCAGCCTGTCCCGGTCAAAAAGAAGCCCGGCGACATGTACTTCCACACCGGAGTTTTCCGCGCACGGAATGGAAACGGTATCCTCAACTATCAGACTGAGTTCCAACAGATTTTTGAGATGCAGACGTTTGTCTGTAAAATCCCGAAGCCATCCGTCGCGCCCGTCCAGAGAGAGTTCCACTCTGTCGAATAGAAAGCCGTGGGAGCCGGGAATTACATAGTCGTTTAAAACTGTTTTTACGCCGGTCTTATAGCTGTTGTTGATGATACCGCTTGCCTTTATAATCAAATATGTTTTTTTCGAAATAAAGCAGACAAAGCGGTCGGATGCAATTGATTTGTCCGTGGACATTTTTTCCACAACCGCTTTGACCGCTTGGCAGATATCCCGCAGTGATTTATTTGTTTTGCAGTTTGAAAATAGTAAGGTGACTGCCGTGCCATTAGAGCTGCATTCGACTCTTCCCCGGAAAACGTCAAAAGTCCGCTTTATTTCTCTCTTCAGCCGGTCAATCACATTGTCGTCGGTGTCTGACGCTTTTTCCAGCTTGAGCCAGATCATATATTCCGGTTCTTTGGATATCTTGGTCAGTACATCCCGTATGCCCTCAACAGGATTCTCTTTACTCACGATGATAGGAGAATAAAGTCCGTCTAATATTGGTTCGCCCTCCAGCATGATCGCGTAGCACCGATTGTTGGTAGTCTTGGATCGTTGTTTCAGGAAATTCTTCAGATAAATATCGCTGAATGACACCCCAATAAATAGGATCGTATTGATATTTGCCGCTGTTTCAAAGCTTGTTTTCCAGAATCGGTCTTTGTATATCTTCGCCACATCTTTTTTTGATATAATGATAGATTGCGGGTCAGTTGCCGTTCCGTGAAGATGGATAATTCGTTTGGTATGCTGTTCAAACCTGTCCTTTAGCGCCTGACCGCGATTCAAGAAATCCGTTGTTTCAGCTACGGGCATATATCGGGATAAAATCCGGTCAAAATTTGTGGTAATAAAAAGAGAAATGTCCAGTTTCGCCAGATCTGAGTAGTTATTGTCCAGACATGGCAACGACATAGGGGCGTTGCAGTTCATATCCTCGCATTCCCGGATTACCTTGCCAATCTGATTTTTTATGCTCTCGGCACTCACATTCAGTTCTTCCTGGAGCAGAGAAATCGCAAGCCAAAATTCATTTTTGCTCAGTTTTTCCTCCAGTGCTTTGCTGCGGATATACTCCTCGCCGCCAAAATAGCTCTCCACGTTCTCAATCAATTCCTTCCATTCCGGAAGGCCAAAGGGCTTGGATAGGCCAGCTCCATAAAAGATAGCCAGACTGTGGGAAAGATACGCCTCATTCAGCGCCTGAATATAGTGGCTCTCGTTTTTCCTCATATTTCCCGCTCTCCTTAGAACACTGCTGTAAAATGAAATCAGTACCTGTCAAACAATGACATCTGATCGGAATCCGGCCTGCTGAAATAGCCGTAATTGGACTCCCTGATAAAAGAAATCAAATCCTCTTTCCGAATTTGATTTTTGTGAACCTCCGGTTCAAAAGAAATCTGTTCCAGGTCAAGGTCATCAATATCCTTTTTCCGCGTCCCGATACTGAAGAAACGTATATGCTTTCTTTGCTTGATCGCGGAAAATATTTCAAACAGCACGCCGTTGGAAATCGGGCCGAATACCCAAAGCTCGTCGCACATTTGAAGCAGATTATTATTTCCGCGCCGGATCATATCCCGGTCCACCCGGTCGCTCAGGAAGTAATCAAACACCCGGAACGGATTGATCGGCAGATAGCCTCGCCGCAGTGTGTACTCGCATATCGCATCCCTGCAGTAAAAATATACTTTGGATTGGGCGGTAAACGCGGTAGGCATGCGCTCGGTTTCGCTGGTATCAATGTGGAACTGAGCAATTTTTTCGTCTATCCACGCCATATGGGCCGCATCGATTGCGTTGGCACAGCAGAATCCGCTGAAGAAAGCGGCAAACAATCCCCGATACTTTCCGGATGCGTCGCCGCAAATATAAATGTTTTGGCCGTTTGCCAGCAGCTGATTGGGATCGGTATCAGGGTAGTCGCCATACCGCTCGATCTCCGGCCCGTAAATGCGGCAGCCAGCCAGACAGTCCTCGTCCTGAATGGGAATAATCTGAGGTAGGTAATCAATGATTTGCCGGTCAATTGCGCCGCCTAAAACGGGCGTTCCCTGTAGGTATTCCTTTAACGGCAGGCAGTGGGTTTCCTTGCGGTCATACGCCTGCTGCATTTGTTTTGCGTATTCGGAAGCCGCAGAAGTGGTCCTTATAATAATTCCCACGTTCGAATACGGCCTTGGCTCGGACGAGTCGCCGTTATAGGTAAAGCGGATTCCGTCATAGGAGGACTGAATGACAGAGCCCTTTTTGCAGCTGCAGAAGGTTCGAAGCTGCGTATCGCCGTCTATTTGAATGATCTGCTTATAATCGGCAGACTCGCTGCTCAGGGGTCTGTAATATTTCTGAGGGCACTCCACGCGAATCCCCATCTCATAAATACTATGCTTTTTTTCTTCCGGATAGTCCGGCATAAGCGGCAAGGGACTCTTTTTCCCCGTAGCTATGACAACGGTGGAGCTGGTATACCGCTCCCCGGCGTCCGTCGTGATGGAAAAGGTATGGTCGCCGTTTTCCTTTACAGACACAATGCCGGTGTTGGCGGCGATAAAGTCTTCCAGCTCATGGCACATATATTCCATGATCCGTTTGCGCTGTGCAAAATCAAACACGTCGGAATCATATTTTTTTATTTCACTGTCAGGCAGGAGCATTCCGGCCTTTACATCTTCCCAGGACTTAAGCCCAATGCTGCATCTGCGGAACATATCCTCCAGCTGGTGGTAAATACGTTCCGCCTTTACTAAATTCCACTCCTGCCAGAGCCCTGACGCGGCAGGCGGATAAGAAAATTTACCGTCGGAGAACAATCCGCTTCCGCCTACGCCGTGGCTGACCTCAAGCGGGCGCGACTTGTCCCGGTCTGAAAATCGGCCGCCCCGATCAAAAATAATAAAATTGACCTTTTTTTCTTTCAAAAATAGTCCCGCGGCAAGCCCGGCCGGGCCGGCACCGATAATAACTGTATTATAGTAGTTCAAAGCAATTCCCTCTGTTTCCCCGCTGTTCCTCTAGCGTATGGTTACTAATAATGCAATCAATGTGATAATAAGAGTAAGAGTCCCCAAAAATATGCTCTGCAGCATGCTGTTTTCTTTCTTTATTGCGTCCAGGTCCTGTTTCAGCTCATTGATTGCTCCGTGCAGCGCATTCGCGGGGATATATGGCACAATCGAAGTTTTATAATTATATTTCCCGTGATATGGTTCGGTTACCTCCAAAAGCTTACAGAATTCCAACGTTACGAAGTGGTCGCCGCGCTTCAAGTAAATCGGCTTGTTGGAGGTGTTGAACAACAGGCAAAACAGCTTGCCGCAAAAGCCGGGGTCGATCTGGGTGCCGTTTGACAAAATAACGCCCTGACAAAAAAGGGACACCGAGACATCAAACCTGCCCGAAATATCTTTTGGCATATTGACCGTTTCCGCACTGGAGACAATTGCGTAATCATATGGGTCGATCTTAAGAAAGGGCTGTTTTTCACATAATGTATATATTTTTCCTCCGTAATAATAATCGTCTCCGAGGGACAGATCGTAGGAGGACGGGCTGATTTTGCCATTGTACTCGGAATAATCGGGCCAGATCAGCAGCTTGTGACCGATATAGGAGGAGATCAGCCTCTTTGAGAGCATTCCTCCAGTCGCCCGAAACGCCCAAAAGTCTGAGATCAGAGCGGTGGTTTCTTTTGCGGTTCTTCCCTTAATAATGTAGGTGTATAAGCTTCCTTCCGTGTCCAAAACCCGCATATTCAAGGCGGTTGCGATGCGTATGGTCATAAAAGAACGCCCGCTTTCCTCAGCCTTCTTGCACAGCGTCTCTTTCTCTGCCGCCGAGGCGACGATACAAGGGCAGACATTTGCTTTCTCGCCTGCGGCTTTTTTCACAGCGTCGGACGCAGAAAGCCCGGACGGAATGAGGCAAAATTCCTGTGGTTTGCTGAGTATTTCTTGTATGTACGCTGCTTTCTCATTGTCGGATACAACTAAAATAATCCCTATGTAGTTCATGTCCATCACCCAAAGCCGCTAAAAGCGAAATGTAGTTACAAAGCTGCTGCCGCCAAATGTAATGTATTCCAAAACGTATCTGCCGCTTTCGTCAGATATTACAATCGGTATGTCCGATCTGGTGGCGGACAGGAATGTCAGAGAAAATTCGGCCCCCTCCATGATCTGTTCGGAATATCCGCCGGCCGAGACCCTGATTGGATACTGGACGGAAGCGTCATCGGAGAACAGCAGCCGTCCGGAAAGCGACAGCTTATATTGAAAAATTCCATTCTGATTCGCCATCTCCAAAATGGGGATTGAGTGAAACAGGGAGGGAAACAAAATAAACAGCGAAAGGGCAATGGAAATGATAAAGCAGATATACGGCAATTGTATCCGGTGGCAAAACCGATGCAGGTAATGCTTTGCCTTCAGCTTAAAAAGCTTGAACCCGTCCAGTATGTCTTCCTTCTTACACATAAAAGCTTTACCTCGTACGATTCAAGTTGAACCAATCAGGCGCGCGGTCTATCCATACAGACCGCGCTCCCGTGATGAGTGATAGAGAGAACTAGAGGATTTTGCCGCAAAATGCTGTTCCTATTTATTGTAATTATATCAGAAATTTTCCTCTTATGCAAATGGTTTTGTGCAAATCTCCGCCGCCGCGCGGTTCAGGAACAACACAGCCGTCCGGATATTTGCTACGCGCGGGCCAGCAGCCAGACATCCAGGGTGAGCAAAGCGCAGGACAGCCAGATGGCGGGCAGGTCCAGCAGTTCCACGGCCAGACTGCCCAGCTCGGCCCCCAGGGCGAACAGGAGGATCACGAGGAAATACAGTCTGGCCTTCCTGCGCTCCTGCCGGTCGCCGGTGCGCAGGAAGGCGCACAGGGACTCCATGCCGCCGCGCAGGTTGCCGATGCACATGGTGCTGGCGAAGGGAAAGCCCCCAATCTTCCGAAAGGCCTGAACCTGCATGGCGCAGGAGAAGGAGACCAGGGCGTTGGCGAGATGGTCCAGGGAATGGGGGATGAAGCCCACCAGGAACAGCAGGAAAATCTCCCAGAGCAGCACCCGGCGCTGCCAGTGGGGCAGACGGACCCTGAGCCATTCCGCCGCCGCCACGCCCAGGGCGAAGGCCAGCACGGGGAGGAGGTAGCGGCCGGCCCGGCCCCAGTTTCCGTCGAACAGGCTCTGGCCCAGCAGGACGATGTTGCCCGTCTGGGCATTGGCGAACACCCTGCCCCGGCGGAGGTAGGTGTAGGTGTCCTGAAGTCCGCCGGAGAGAGTGAGCAGCGCCACCGGAAGCAGCCGCTCGGCGGCGGGATGCGCTTGTTGATCCATACGATCATATCCTTGTGTTTGAAGTCATCTGATTATAACGCTGGTGTGCCCAAAAGGAAAGAAAAAAATTCGTTGCAAAAAAGCTGTGTATCGGTTATACTATCCCCATCCCAAATATAAACGGAGGAATTTTTATGACCATCACCAAAGACACCGTAATCGGCGATATTCTGAAGATTGCCCCCCAGGCCGCCCCGATCTTCATGGGCATCGGGATGCACTGCCTGGGCTGTCCTGCCTCTCAGGGCGAGACCGTGGAGGAGGCGTGCATGGTCCACGGTGTGGACGTGAACGAGCTGTTGGCCCAGGTCAACAAGCTGATCAGCAAGTGATACCCCTATCGCCCTCCCCGGAGGGCGATTATTTTTGACCTTTACAGGTGAAAGCTGTTGTGCTAAAATAAGCACAAACGTTCGATACATTGAGGTGACAGAATGAAATTCTGCGTGCTGATGGGCAGCCCCTGGGAGAACGGCGGCGCCGCCTCCATGAAGGCCTTGACGGATCGGGCCATTTACACCGGAATGAAGAATTGCGACTTTGTCCAGGCCATCCGGATGCCTGTCCGGAGGTCGGAGCTGTGAGGGGGCCGGAGTTGTCCCCCCGCCTGCGGATGGTGGGGGAGCTGGTGCCTGAGGGGGCCCGGCTGGCCGACGTGGGCACCGACCACGCCTACCTGCCCGCGGCCCTGATCCTGGAGGGGAAGATACCGTGGGCTGTCGCCGCCGACCTGCGGCGGGGCCCTCTGGACCGTGCCCGGGCTACTGTGCGGGAATACGGTCTGACAGGGAAGGTGGCCTTCCGGCTGTGCGACGGGCTGTCGGGCATCCGGCCCGGCGAGGTGGACGCCGTGGCTGCCGCCGGCATGGGCGGGGAGACCATTGCCGCCATTCTGACCGCCGCCCCCTGGACCCTGGAGAGGGACGTGCCCCTGATTTTACAACCCATGTCCTCTTTCCCCGATCTGCGAAAGTGGCTTGGGGAGAACGGCTTCGCCATTGAAAAGGAGCGGCTTGCACGGGAAGGGGAAACTCTTTACACCGCCCTGTTGGTCAGGACAGGGGAGATGCCCCCCCTGTCCCCGGCGGAGCTGTGGGCGGGGAAGAACACGGCTGATCCTCTGCGCGGGGATTGGCTGGACCGCTGGCTGGCCAGAGTCCGCCAGGCGCTGGAGGGGATGAGCCGGGCCCGGAGAGAGAAGCCGCCCGCCCGGAAGCGGGAGCTGGAGGAGGTCGCGGCCGGCCTTATTGACATGAAAAAGGAGTGGGAACAGTGGCAGACGTGAGAAATATTTACCGCTTTCTGGACCGGATCGCCCCCTTCCGCACCCAGGAGGACTTCGACAACGCCGGTTTTCTGGTGGGTTGGGGGGACCGGGAGGTCAACAGGATTTTGGTGGCTCTGGATATCACCGGAGAGGTGGCGGGGGAGGCCGCCCGCTGGGGCGCGGAGCTGATTGTGGCCCACCATCCGGTAATTTTCAATCCGGTGAAGTCGGTGACAGACGAGAGCCTGGTGGGGCGCGTGCTTCTGGAGCTGGTGGAAAATAAGATCGCCGCCATCTGCGCCCACACCAATCTGGACGCCGCCCACGGTGGAGTCAACGGCTGTCTTGCCCGGGCGCTGGAGCTGACTGGGATCGGCCAGCTGTGCCAGTCGGGGGTGGACGACAGGGGCCGGCCCTACGGCATTGGCCGGACGGGGACGGCCCACCGGCCGGGGCTGTCCGCGGCGGAGTACGCCGCCTTTGTGAAGGAGAAGCTGGGCTGCGCCTGTGTGCGGTTTGCGGACGGGGGCCGGCAGGTCTCCAAGGTGGCGGTGGGAGGCGGCGCCTGCGGCTCCATGCTGGAGGACGCCCTCGCCCAGGGCTGCGACACCTTCGTCACCGCCGACCTGAAATACAACCAGTTTTTGGACGCCAGGGCCCTGGGGCTTAACCTGCTGGACGCCGGCCACTTTCCCACGGAAAATGTGGTGTGCGCCCCGCTGGCCCGGCGTCTGGCCAAGGAATTTCCCCAGGTGGAGGTGATGGTGTCCCAGGTCCACACAGAGGTCTGTTCCAATGTATAAGCGGGAGAAAAGGGACTGGAAAGGGCCGGCTGGGATGTTCCTGCTGCTGTTTTTGCTGGTGATGGTCCGGTACTGCGCCTTCGGGCTGCGGTACTACCCCCAGCTGGACGACTATATCCAGTACCATAACTACACGCGGCTGTATGACTTTTCCACCCTTCAGGAGCTTACGGGAATTTTGTCCTCCCGGCCGCTGGCCGGGATTGCGGACTACTTTTTCTGGAGCCCCATGTTCGGCCATATGATTCTGGGGGTGGCCCTGATCTCGGCTCTGTATGTGGCCGCCGTCCTGCTGATCTGGGACATTTTGGGGCGGTACTTCAGGACCAGCCCCGTGCTGCCGGTCGTGATGGCCCTGCTCCCACTGGGGATCGAGGGGACTTATTGGATGTCGGCCTCCACCCGGGTGGTGACGGGGATGTTTTTCGCCGCCTTGGCGGTCCGGGCCTTTTTGAACTGGCTGGACGGGAAGGGGCGGGGCTGGCTGGTCCTCTACCTGATTTTTCAGCTGCTCCCCTTCGGCTTTTATGAGCAGGCGGGGCTGCTGTCCATCGCCCTGACGGCGGGGTCGGCCATCCTGGAGCGGACCGTAAAGGGGAAGCCCCGGGGCCGGTGCGCCGCCGCCCTGTGGAGTGCGCCCGCTATGGGGCTGTACTTCCTGACCACCCGGCTGCTGGACAACGGCGGGGTGTACGGGAGCCGGGCGGAGGTGATTCTCCCCGTCAGCCGGTACTACTGGGATACGGTATTCCCGGAGATTATGGGACAGCTTCGGGACGCGTTTCTGAAGGGCGGCTTTTTCACCGCGGCCAAGGGCTTTGTCCGGGGGGCGCGGATGGTCTTCTCAGGGGACCTGCTGCTGTGGGCCGTAGGGACAGCGGCGCTGTGCGTCCTGCTGGGGCTGCTGGCGCGGCGTAAGAAGCCGGAGGAGGGGAGAGACGCCCCCCTCTGGCTGGCTTTGCTGTCTGGCCTGCTGCTGGCGGCCGCTCCGGTGAGCCTGTTCCTGGTGCTGAAAGACCCATGGTTTTCCTTGCGGGGGACGGTGACCTCCTTCCCCGGCATCGCCTTGCTGGCCGACTCCCTGCTGGTGCGGCTGTGGGACAGGCTGGCCCTCCGAAGAGGCGGCCTGTCCGTCCTGGCGGCGGCAGCGGCCTTCGTGTTCTGTCTGGCGGGGGCCAGCGAGATTCGGGACTACCGGGATACCTATGAAAACGATCAGCGTATTGCCCGGCTGGTGCTGGAGGCGGCGGAGGAACCCTCCGCGGGCCGGATCGGGGTGCTGAATCTGGAGCCCTCCTATCTCCCCAACCAGAATTTTTATTACCACGAGCACATCCACGGCTGCACCGAGAGCGACTGGGCCTTTCACGGCCTGCTCACCGCCCTGGGCGGTGAGGTGAAGGCGGCCCCTCTGCCCGCCGACCCCCTGTATCGGGCCTGGAACCGGGAGGCCAATCATCCCTCGGGCTTTCAGACGCTCTACTGGTTTGACGGCGAGAGCCTGACCCCGGCTGTGCTGCGGGAGCTGGCGGAAAATACCTATCAGGTGCGGAACCGGCAGGGGGGACTGCTGGGGGTCATCTGGGAGGAGGACGGCATCGGCTACATCCGCCGCCCGGAGCAGCTTGCCCCGGAGCAGAGCTTTTTGCTGGAGGCTTAAAATTTTCCCGAAAAAGGTAAAAAACCGCTTGCAATCCAGGGTTCTGTGTGATATACTTCCTTAGTCTGAATAACGGGCGGTCCTCTGCGGCGTCTCCAAAGAGACAGAAAGGCCGGAATGAACGCCTATACAACAGGAGGAAATTTTCATGGATTTGATGAAAGCATTTACCGAGAAGTACAAAAAGGCAGAGCCCCCCAAGATGAACATCGGCGATACCGTCCGTGTCCACCTGCGGGTCAAGGAAGGCAGCCGTGAGCGTATCCAGGTTTTCGAGGGCACCGTCATCGCCAAGAAGCACGGCGGCATCGAGGAGAGCTTCACCGTCCGCCGTATCTCCTACGGCATCGGCGTGGAGAAGGTGTTCCCCCTGCACGCTCCCTCAGTGGAGAAGGTGGAGGTTGTCCGCCGGGGCAAGGTGCGCCGCGCCAAGCTGTACTACCTGCGCGACCGCGTGGGCAAGGCCGCCAAGGTCAAAGAAGCGCTGTAATCAAAGAAGGAGCGGCTTTTGCCGCTCCTTTTCGAATATTTGGAATGGGAGGGGCGTCTATGGATGACGGGATCAAAACCTTACAGCAGTGGATCGACGACAGCCATGCCATTGTCTTTTTCGGCGGGGCGGGGGTCAGCACCGAGAGCGGCATCCCGGATTTCCGCAGTGTGGACGGGCTGTACAACCAGAAGTACGACTGGCCCCCGGAGCAGATTTTAAGCCGAACCTTTTTCGACGCCAGGCCGGAGGAGTTCTACCGCTTCTACCGGGACAAGATGCTCTGTCTGGACGCCCAACCCAACGCCGCCCACAAAAAGCTGGCCGAGCTGGAGGCGGCGGGCAGGCTGAGAAGCGTAGTCACCCAGAACATTGATGGTCTCCACCAGAAGGCCGGGTCCAGGCGGGTGTGGGAGCTCCACGGCAGCGTCCGCCGCAACTACTGCATGAGGTGCCATAAGCCCTATTCGGCGGAGGAAATCAAAGCGGGGACAGGGGCGCCCAAATGCGGCTGCGGCGGGACCGTCAAGCCCGACGTGGTCCTCTACGAGGAGGGGCTGGACAGCGCCACCCTTGAGGGGGCGGTGGCCGACATCCGGGGAGCCGACCTGCTTATCATCGGCGGGACCTCCCTGGCGGTGTACCCCGCCGCCGGCCTCATTCACTATTTCCGAGGAAATCGGCTGGTGCTCATCAACAAGAGCGCCACTCCCTACGATGACCGGGCCGGCCTGACCATCAACCTGCCCATCGGGGAGGTGCTGGGGCAGATCGAAGTGCGATGAAAAATGGCCGCCTATTTGAGATTCTCTATCTTCTGGTGGAAAAGCGGGAGGTGACTGCCGGGGAGCTGGCCCGGCGGCTGGAGGTGTCGGAGCGCACCATTTACCGGGATGTGGACGCCCTGTCCGCCGCCGGCATCCCCGTCTACGCCCAGAAGGGCAAGGGGGGCGGCATCCGGCTGATGGACCAGTTCGTGCTGGACCGGACCTTGCTGTCCAGAGAGCAGCAGGATGAAATTCTCTTTGCCCTCCAGGCCATCCGGGCCACGGCTGGGGGAGAGGAGGCGCTGTCCAGGCTGTCCGCCCTGTTCCGCCGGGAGGGGGGCGACTGGCTGGAGGTGGACTTTACCGACTGGGGCAGCGCCCCGGCGGAGCGGGAGAATTTTGCCCGGGTAAAGCGGGCCGTCCTGGAGCGCCGGCCTTTGCGCTTCACCTACTACAGCTCGGCGGGGGAGAAGAGCCGCCGCACCGTGGAGCCCGCCCGGCTGGTGTTCAAGTCCGGGTGCTGGTATCTGTCCGCTTTCTGCCGGAAGAAGCAGGACTGGCGCATTTTCCGGCTGGTGCGGATGGAGGACCTGTCTCCGGAGGAGGGAACCTGTCTGCCCAGAACGCCCCCGGAACGGCTGGAGCCCCCCAAGCCCGAGGGATACCGGGGAGTAGACCTGCGGCTGTTGTTTGCCCCCTCCGCCGCATGGCGGGTGCGGGACTACTTTCACCCGAAGGCAGTCGCCCTCCAGCCAGACGGTAATTTACTGGTAAACTGCACCTTCCCGGAGGACCAGTGGCTGCTGTCCTTTCTCCTGTCCTTCGGCGGCCAGCTGGAGGTGCTGTCCCCGGCCTACTGGCGGGACATTTTGAAAGAGGAGCTCAAAAAATCTTTAAAAGTTTATATAACCTGACAGACCCTGTCAGGTTATAGGGCGTATCCTTACGCCAGAGACAGGGGCATGGACCCCGGTCAAAATAAGGAGGTTTTTCAAATGGAAGAACGGAAATTCTGTCAGTGCTGCGCCATGCCTCTGGACAAGCCCGAGGACCAGGGCACCGAGGCGGACGGATCCCCCAGCGGCGACTACTGCCGCTACTGCTACCAGAACGGGGCATTTACCGCCCCCGACGCCACCATGGACGACATCATCGCCTTTAACCTGAAGTTCAACGCCGAAAACGGCCATCCCTTTGGCCCACAGGAGGAGGCGGAGAAGATGATGCGCGGCTGGTTCCCCACTCTGAAGCGGTGGAGGGAAGCGTGACTTCAGGGGGCCTGACGAAAGAGCCGCTCGGGCTGCGCCTGCCGTTATTTCGAATTCTGATTGCTGCGGCGTCGAACGTGTTCGGCGTTGTCAGAAAGCGGGCCACCCGTTGGGCGGCCCGCTTCTCTTATCTCAATCCCAAACATCCGTAGTATACCGCGCCCACCGCCTGAGCGAACTGGGCCACGGTACAGTCAGGGTGGGCGGCCAGCTGCTTCATCAGGCCGGTGTTGGCCAGCCCGCTGTCGGCGGCGGTCAGCCGCAGGTCCGGTTCCCGCCGGGCCGCCCCCTGGCAGAGAAGTTGGAAGCAGGCCGGGTGCTTCACCAGCCGGCCAAAAAGGGTGCGGTCTCTGGCTTCGGGGCGGAGGATGTGCTCGGTCTCCCGCCAGGTAACGGCCAGATACTCCCCCACCTGACGGAAAAGCTCCTGGCAGGCGCTCTGACCCGCGGCGGCCTGCTCCATCAGGTATTCCAGACAGGCCTTGCGCATGTCCGCAGGGGCGGTGGGCACCGTCAGCGACTCTCCCTCCCACCGGAACAGCCCCCGGTCCAGCGCCTCCCGCCAGATTCCCGGCGCCTGCCGGGGCAGAGAGGCGGCCGCCAGCCGGAAGATGGCGGCCTGACCGCCGTACTTCTGCAGCGCGCCGGGCAGGCCGGAGTTGGTGCTGCGTACACTGCGGGCGTCCTCCGGCGGATAGGCCCGCTGGGGCCGGCTGCCCAGGTCGATGATAAAGTTGTACACCTCCAGGGGGATATCCGGGATGGAGCCGTCGGGCCGGACCCAGCCGGTGCCCAGGTCGGTGCCCAGGGAGTGGGCGAAAAAGCCCCGGGACAGGTCCGCGCCCGCGGCTCCCTGCTCCACGGCGGCGGTAAAGGCGGCCATAGGGCCGTCGTTGACGCACAGCACCGGCCCGCCGGCGGTGTAGACGGCCAGCCCCTCGTTCAGCCCGGTGATCCGGGCGAACTGCTCCTCGTAGTCCAGGGCGGGGTTGCTCCGTATGCCCTGGGTCTTGGGGGTCTCGCCCCCCACGATGCGGTTATGGATGGCCACGTCGGGAAAGGACAGGCCGATGGCGTCGAAGGGCCGCAGGTCCGCCCCGGCGGCCTGCTCCATGGCGGCGGCGCCCCGTTCCATCTCCGACAGGGAGGCGCGGCGGTCCATGGCAGCACGGTCCACCTCAGCGTCCCGGCCCGCCATGCACAGACTGCCCGCCGCCCGCAGCAGGCGGGTGAGCAGCAGGAGGGGGCCGGTGAGCTCCTCCGCCCGGGTGCAGGCGGAGGGCAGCCAGTCAAACTCCTTGCACAGGGCCAGCCGGCCATCCGCGCTGACGGCCAGCTTCACGTCGGTGCCGCCCACGTCCATGCCCAGCAGCATCCGGCCGACGGTCAGGGTGGGCAGGCGGGAAAAGACCGGCTGTCCGGACGCCGGGGAGAGCCGCTCCGCAGCCGGTTCCTCCTCAATGGGGTGAACGCCGAAGGAGAAGAACTTTTCCCCGTGAAACAGGGCGGCCAAAACCCGCTCGTTCACGTTGAGGCATTTTCCATAGCCGGTGCGGGCGGTTTTGGGCAGAGAGAGCTGAAAGCTCCGGCCCAGGCCCTCCGCCAGAGACCGGGCGGCCCGGTCCGCCCGGTCCAGATAGACGTCCAGCTTCACCCCGCCCAGGGCGGACAGGAGGTTATACACGCAGGCGTGGACGTACTCCGCGACAAACTCCTCCTCAGACTGTCCCTCCGTCTCGGGCAGCAGGAGGGGGAAGGTGCGGACGGAGCCGTCGTAGAGGGCGGCGCGGAGGTGGAAGGGGCGGGTCCCCCGGGCCTGAAAGGCGTCCCGGACGTCGGTGATATAGACGCTCCGGCCCCGTGCCGCCTCCTCCACAAAGGTTTTCAACATGTCGGGTCGCTCCTTTTTCCTTTTTCCGGAATTGTACCACGGAGGAGGCGGGGCAGTCAATCCCGTGCGCAGCAAAGAAAAAAAGAGGGTCTCTTGCAACCCGAGCGCCGGTGTGGTACAATGTAAATATCAGGGAAAATTGTCGGATCAGACAGAGAGGAGATAACGCGCATGGAAAAGGAGCAGGCCGCCCACGGATTGGAGGCCAGGCTGGGGCCGGAGCTGATGGCGGAGGTGTGTAGGGCCTTGAATTTCGATCCGGCCGAATTTGCCCGGCGTCACGCCGAGGAGTTTACTCATCAGTATCTCCGCCTGGACGGGATGCTCAGTTATGTGGGGGAGGAGATCGTGGTCTACCTGGCCCCCCGGATCAACGAGTGCCTGTCCAAGGCGGAGTACGCCTTGCTGTCCTACATTGAGTACGCCGGCCGGGAGCCCAGAAAGGAAGAGTCCGACTGCTTCGGCCAGGCGGTGGCCAACTATCTGAAAGCGCGGCGGGAGGTGGGCAGCGGATGGGTGTACGCCTTTGAGGGGGAGGGGGCCAAGGCCCGCTGTCTGGCGCTCTATCCCCAGATGTACGCCGCGGCCCAGGCCATGTACGCCTTTGTGGGGGAGAGCGGGGACTTTAAGGAGGTCTTTCGGACCGACGGCCCCAACGTCTGGCCCAATCCCAAACGAATCAAGCTGTGACCCCGGGGCGGCGCGGAAATATCCGCGCCGCCCTTTGTCAAATAATGAAATATTTCCTGCAAAATCACCTTGTATATTGACGGATTTTATGATAGAATCAGCGGGAGCAAAACTGGTCCGCAATATTTGCAATCACGGAAGAGGAAAGGAGAAAATCAAGCCATGTCCAATGGAGTTTCCATGGATCGGGTGGATGAGATCATCGATGGCTACGGCTGCAAGATGCACCACCTGATTGCCATTATGCAGGACATCCAGGCGGAGTACAAGTACCTCAGCCCCGCGGTGCTGGAGCGCATCGCCGAGAAGTTGGGGGTGGGGGTGGCGAAGGTATACAGCGTGGCCACTTTCTATGAGAACTTTTCTTTGGAGGCCAAGGGCAGGTACATCATCAAGGTGTGCGACGGTACCGCCTGCCATGTGCGCAAATCCCAGCCTATCTACAACGCCATCCGGGAGTACCTGGAGCTGGAGGGCAAGCAAAAGACCTCCGCCGACGGCCTGTTCACCCTGGAGACGGTGGCCTGTCTCGGGGCTTGCGGCCTGGCCCCCGTGGTGACGGTGAACGATCAGGTTCACTCCAAGATGAGCCCCGAGCTGGCCATCGAACTGCTGGAGAGCCTGAGAAAGGAGGACGCGGCCAATGCCTGAGATGAACCGTGAACGGCTGGAGGTCCGCCGGGTCAAGGCCAAACGGGCCCTGTCCTATCAGAAGAAGCAGATCCTGCTGTGTGCCGGCACCGGCTGCATTGCCGGAGGGTCGCTGAAGCTGTACGACTACTTCAAGGAGGAGTGCGCCCGCCGGGGCCTGGACGTCTTTGTGGGCCTGACCCAGGAGAACGAGACCGAGGACGTGACCGAGCCTAAGGGGGACGGCGTCTATCTGAAGAAGAGCGGCTGCCACGGCTTCTGCGAGATGGGTCCCCTGGTCCAGATCGAGCCGGAGGGCATCCTCTATACCCACGTCAAGCTGGAGGACTGTGACGAGATCATCGAAAAGACCATCCTCAAGGGCGAGGTGGTGGAACGGCTGCTTTATGAGCTGGACGGGGTGAAATACCCCAAGCACGGCGACATCCCCTTTTATCAGCGCCAGCACCGTATGGTGTTGGAAAACTGCGGCACCATCGATGCCGAGGACATCGACGAGTACCTGGCCAAAGACGGCTATGTAGCCTTTGAGAAGGCACTGTTCGAGATGACCGACGAGGCCATCTGCAAGGAGATTCTGGACTCCGGCCTGCGGGGCCGGGGCGGCGGCGGCTTCCCGGCCGGCCGCAAGTGGGACAGCGTGCGCAAGCAGCCCGAGGGCAAGAAGTATGTGGTGTGCAATGGCGACGAGGGCGACCCCGGCGCGTTTATGGACCGCTCCATCATGGAGGGCAATCCCCACTCCATTATTGAGGGTATGCTCATCGCCGCCCTGGGCGCAGGGAGCGGCGAAGGCTACATATACGTCCGGGCGGAGTACCCTCTGGCGGTCAACCGGCTGAAAACCGCTATCGCCAAGGCGGAGGAGATGCACCTGCTGGGCGACCACATCCTGGGCACCGACTTCTCCTTCCACCTCCATGTCAACCGGGGTGCGGGCGCCTTTGTCTGCGGGGAGGGCTCTGCCCTGACCGCCTCTATCGAGGGCAACCGGGGTATGCCCCGGGTGAAGCCCCCCCGCACGGTGGAGCACGGACTTTGGGCCCAGCCCACGGTGCTCAACAACGTGGAGACCTTCTCCGCCGTCCCCCTGATTATCCGGAGGGGCTCGGCCTGGTTTAAGTCCATCGGCACCGAGAAGTCCCCGGGCACCAAGGCTTTCGCCCTCACCGGAAATGTGGTGAACACCGGCCTCATCGAGGTCCCCATGGGCGCGACGCTGCGCCAGATCATCTTCGACATCGGCGGCGGTATCAAGGATGGAAAGCAGTTCAAGGCCGTCCAGATCGGCGGCCCCTCCGGCGGCTGCCTCACGGAGGAGCATCTGGATATGCCTCTGGACTTCGACTCCCTGAAAAAGCTGGGGGCCATGATCGGCTCCGGCGGCCTGGTGGTCATGGACGAGGACACCTGCATGGTGGAGGTGGCCCGGTTCTTCATGAACTTCACCCAGAACGAGTCCTGCGGCAAGTGCGTCCCCTGCCGGGAGGGCACCCGCCGGATGCTGGAAATCCTCACCCGCATTGTCAACAACGAGGGCTCTCTGGAGGACCTGGACCTGCTGGAGGAACTGGCCTCCACCATCAGCGAGACCGCCCTGTGCGGCCTGGGCCAGTCCGCCTGCAAGCCGGTGCAGAGCACCCTGAAATACTTCCGGAACGAGTATCTGGCCCATGTGGTGGACAAGCACTGCCCTCACTGCAACGGCCGCAAAAAGGTGCTTCAGATTGACCCGGAGCTGTGCAAGGGCTGCGGCAAGTGCATGAAGCAGTGTCCCATGGAGGCCATCTCCGGCCAGATCCGGATGCCCCATGTCATCGACACGGAGAAGTGTATCAAGTGCGGCGCGTGCTGGGGCTGCTGTCCCTTCGGCGCCATTCGGGAGGAGTGAGCGGTATGGCAAAGGGAATTATGTACATCAACGGCGAACGCGTCCTTTTCGATGGGGAGCCCAACGTCCTGTCCGTCATCCGGAAGGCCGGCATTGAGATGCCCACCTTCTGCTACTACTCCGACCTGTCGGTCTACGGGGCCTGCCGGATGTGCGTGGTGGAGGACGAGCGGGGGAAGATCGAGACCTCCTGCTCCATGCAGCCCCGGGACGGGCTGAAGATCAAGACCAACACCGCCCGTCTGCTGAAGCACCGGCGGATGATCCTGGAGCTGATGCTGGCCTCCCACAACTGCTCCTGCACCACCTGCCAGAAGAGCGGAAACTGCCACCTTCAGGACCTGGCCGTCCAGTTCGGCATCAACACGGTCCGCTTTGGGGACAACCGGGAGTGCGGCGAATTTGACGACACCAGCCCCGCCATCGTCCGGGACCCCAGCAAGTGTATCCTCTGCGGCGACTGCGTCCGGGTGTGCAGCGAAAATATCGGCATGAACATCATCGACTTCGCCCACCGGGGCTATAATATGCAGGTCACACCCGCCTTCGGCCGGAAGATGTCCGAGACCAAGTGCATCAGCTGCGGCCAGTGCTCCGCTGTCTGCCCTACCGGCGCGATCACGGTGTACAACCAGATCGGCCCCGCCTGGCGGGCCATCCACGACCCCAACAAGCGGGTGGTGGTCCAGATTGCCCCCGCCGTCCGGGTGGCTGTGGGCGAGGCCTTCGGCCTGGCCCCCGGCCAGAACGCCCTGGACCAGCTGGTCTCCGCCCTGAAGCTCATGGGAGTGGACGAGGTGTATGACACCACCTTCGGCGCCGACTTCACCACCATTGAGGAGGGCACCGAGTTCCTCCAGCGGCTGGAGAGGGGGGGACCTTTCCCCATGTTTACCTCCTGCTGTCCCGCCTGGGTGAAGTACCTGGAGAACGAGAATCCCAAATACCTCAAACATATCTCCACCTGCAAGTCCCCCATGCAGATGTTCGCCTCTATCCTGAAGGACCGCTACGCGGAGAAGGACAAGGAGGACGGCCGCACCACCTTCCACATCGCCATCATGCCCTGTACCGCCAAAAAGATGGAGGCCGCCCGGCCCGAGTTCCGTCAGCCTGACGGCGCCCCGGCGGTGGACCTGGTGCTGACCACCAAGGAGATCGTCAAAATGGTCCAGGAGTCGGGTATCCACCTCACCGAGCTGGAGTACGAGTCCCCCGACCTGCCCTTCGGTCTTGGCTCCGGCGCGGGCACCATCTACGGCACCACCGGCGGCGTGGCCGAGGCGGTGGTTCGGTTCTGTCTGCCGGACAAGTCCAAGAACGTGCTGCGGGAGCTGAAATACTCCCCCCTCCGGGACAATCGGTTCATCCGGGTGGCCGTTATCAGGGTGGGGGACCGGGACGTGCATCTGGCCGTCGTCCACGGTCTGGCCAACGCCCAGAAGCTGCTCAAGGAGATTGAGGCAGGCAGCGCCTACTTCGATCTGGTGGAGGTCATGACCTGTCAGGGAGGCTGCGTGGGCGGCGCGGGTCAGCCCCACGGCATGAAACGGGACAAGGCCGACCGGGCGGAGGGCCTGTACAACCTGGACCGCTCCGCCCCCTTCAAGCGGGCCGAGCGCAACCCGGTGGTGAGCACTATCCTGGAGAAGCTCCCCGAGGAGAAGCGTCATGAGCTGCTCCATGTGGACTATGTGAAAGAGTAAGCGCAAAAACGCTCCGCTGATATCAGCGGAGCGTTTTTGCGCTTATTTGTAGGAATCGGCCAAGGCCTGGAATTTGGGCAGGGCCCGGCGGATGGTCTCGGTCTGGACGCAGTAGGAGATGCGCACATGTCCGGGAGCGCCGAAGCCGGAGCCGGGGACGACGAGCAGGTCCAGCTTCTTGGCCCGCTCGCTGAAGGCCGCGTCGTCGCGCTCCAGGGAGCGGGGAAAGAGGTAGAAAGCCCCGCCGGGCTCCACCACATGGTAGCCCATCTCCCGCAGGGCGGCGGTGAACAGCTTGGCGTTCTCCTCGTAGACCTTCAGGTCGGCGGTCATGTCGCAGCACAGGGAGGTGACCTGCTGGAACAGGCTGGGGGCGTTCACATAGCCCAGGGAGCGGCCTGCCCCGGCCACCGCGGCGTAGACGTCGTCCCCCTCCGCCGCCTCCTTGGGGACGAACACATAGCCGATGCGCTCGCCGGGGAGGGACAGGGACTTGGAGAAGGAGTAGCACACGATGGTGTCCCGGTAGATGTGGGGCACCCAGGGAACCACCACTCCGGCGTAGGCGATCTCCCGGTAAGGCTCGTCGGAGATGAGGTAGATGGGGTGGCCGAACTGCCTGCTCTTCTCGGTGAGGATGGCGGCCAGCCGCTCCAGGGTGGCCCTGGAGTACACCACGCCGGAGGGGTTGTTGGGGCTGTTGACCAAAACTCCCTTGGTGTGCTCGGTGACCGCCTTCTCAAAGGCGTCGAAGTCGATCTGAAAGCCTTCAATCTCCGGGGGGATAAGGACCATTTTAGCTCCGGCGCCCTCAATGAACACCTTGTACTCCGGGAAGTAGGGGGCAAAGACCACGAACTCATCGCCGGGGCAGGTCAGGCCGTTGAACACGCAGCACAGGGAGGCGGCGGCCCCCACGGTGAGGTAGAGCCGGTCGGGGGTGCAGCGGGCGTCGAAGCGGCGGTTGAGGGAATCGGCAAAGCGCTCCCGGGCGTCGGCGGCGCCCTGGGCGCTGGTGTAGGCGTGGATCAGGTCGGGCTGCTCCCGGAGCAGGCGGACGGCCGTCTCGTTGACGGCGGCGGGGGAGGGGACGCTGGGGTTGCCGATAGAGAAATCGAAGACATTTTCCGCGCCGATCTCGGCGGCCCGGAGCTTCCCGTACTCAAACAGCTCCCGGATCACGGACCGGGCGGTGCCCAGCCCCTTCATACGTTCAGAGACCATGAAAATACCTCCTGGATCAGATTTCCCCTATTATAGCACGGGAGTTTACCGGAGTAAAGCGGAAACTCAAAAGAGAGGAAGAAATATGGAGAAAATTGCTAATAACTGCCAATGGCCGGGAAGATGACGAAGAAAACTTCTACAAAGATGACAGATTTGGAAATTTCTGACCTTTACAAGGGGAACAGTTGGCGCTATAATCTGTCTAATAAAAAACAATATCTTGGCAAAGGGGGCGGTATTGTGCAGGTCCTGACGGGAAAGGCTATCATGGAGCAGATCGTGGCCGGCCGGCTGTGCTTTTACCGCCGCCCCGCACCCCAGGTCCAGCTCTATACCCAGGGGGACTGGCGGCAGGAGCTGAACCGCTTTCACCGGGCCCAGCAGATAGCCATTCAGGAGCTGAATACCCTGTATCACCGGGCGCTGAACCAGGTGGGGGAGGGGGTGGCCTCCATTTTCCTGATCCACGGCATGCTGCTGGAGGACCACGACTATGTAGAGACCGTCCGGAGCCTGATTAACGGTCAAGGCGTAACGGCGGAGTACGCCGTCCAGATGGCGGAAATCAGCTTTTCCGCCGCTTTCACAGCGATGGACAACCCCTACATGCGAGCCAGGGCGGTGGACATCCGGGACATCTCCCAGCGGGTGCTGCGGACGCTGATGGGGGGGCGGCAGACCCTTCTTATGGACGAGCCCGCCATTCTGGTGGCTGATGAGTATCTGCCCAGCGAGGTAATGGATTTCGATCAGCGGCGGCTGCTGGGCCTCATCACCCGGAAGGGCAGCCTGGACAGCCACACCGCAATGCTGGTACGGGCCTACCACATTCCAGCTATCGTGGAGGTCCCCCTCTCCCCTAGATGTGAGGGCCGGCTGGCTCTGATGGACGGCTATACCGGCAATGTGTACATAGACCCGGAGCGGGAGCAGATGGAGCTGCTGCGGGAGCTCTACCAGGCCAACGGCAGGCCGAAGAGCCTCTCCGGCGTTCACTGACAGAATTCCCGGGCGCTCCTCCCAAGCGGAGGGACGCCCGGTTTCCGTTTTATGACCGCTCCAATTTAACGGCCGCCTGTTTCAGCTGGGCGGCGGAATGCTCCAGGGCGGCCCGCTCCTCCCGGCCCAGGGGAATCTCCAGGATTTTTTCCAGGCCGTCTTTGCCCACGATGGAGGGGATGCTCAGCGCTACGTCCTCCAGACCGTACTCCCCCTTCAGCACAGCGGAGACGGGAAGCACCGCGTGCTCGTCCTTGACGACGCACTCCGCGATGCGGCCCACCGCCATGGCGATTCCGTAGTAGGTGGCCCCCTTTCGCCTGATGATCTCCTGGGCGCTGTCCCGGATTTCCCGATAGATCCAGTCCCGCCTGGCGGCGTGAAGCTCCTTCGCCCGGAGGCGGCCGAAGTCGTCCAGAGACAGGCCGGATACGTTGGCGCCGCTCCACACAGCCAGCTCGCTGTCGCCGTGCTCGCCGATGATGAAGGCGTGGACGTTGCGGCTGTCCACCCTCAGCTCCTCTCCCAGCAGCTGCTTCAGCCGACCGGTGTCCAGCACGGTGCCCGAGCCGATGACCCGTTCCCTGGGGTAGCCGGACAGCTTCCAGGCCGTCTGGGTCAGCACGTCCACCGGATTGGATACGATGAGCAGGATGCCCTCAAAGGGGCGGGCGGTGATCTCATGCAGAATACTCTTGAGGATCGCGGTGTTTTTGTCGATGAGGTCCAGCCGGGATTCCCCCGGCTTCTGGTTGGCGCCGGCGGTGATGACCACCAGGGCGCAGTCGGACAGGTCGTCATAGCCCCCCGCGGTGATCTGCATGGCGGCGCCATAGGGCAGGCCGTCGCTGAGGTCCATGGCTTCGCCCTCCGCCTTGGCCCGGTTGGCGTCCAGCAGAACCAGCTGGGAGAACAGCCCTTGCTGCAAAAATCGGAACGCGATGGAAGCGCCCACAAAGCCGCAGCCGATGATGGCCGCTTTTCGAGGATTCAATATATCCACTCCTAAAGAAAATTCAGCGTCCGGACAAAAGACCGGCGGAAACGCCGTATTGATAGTTGTGCCATATTTGGGGCAGCTTATGCGAAAAGCGGCTTTATGGGTTGCTCTTTCAGGCGGCTTCTTGTATAATAAATATTATTTTCCAGCCCTCCGGGCGGAAAAGACCGCTATTTCAGTTGGAGGTCAGAGAGAGGACGGAGAAACATGCGCGTTATGGCAATTGACTACGGAGACGCCCACACCGGGGTGGCCCTGTCCGACCCCACCGGCTTTCTGGTGGGGACCACCGCCACCATCGACAGCTGGCGGCAGGAGGTGGTGGTGGACCGGCTGGCAGAGCTGATCGAAGAGCACCGCCCGGAGGAGGTGGTGCTGGGCTTTCCCAAGAACATGGACGGCACCGACGGCCGGAAGGCGGACCGCTACCGGGAGCTGGCCGCCCGGCTGGAGGAGGCCGCCGGCATGAAGGTCATTCTCTGGGACGAGCGGCGCACCACCATCGACGCCCATCACATTTTGTTCAACCAGGGGAAGGACGGCCGGAAACGGAAGAAGATGGTGGACGCCGTGGCGGCGTCGCTGATCCTGGAGAACTATCTGGACTATAAACGGATAAAGAGAGAGTGATTTTATGAAAAGACAGCTTTCCGCCCTCGCCCTGTCATTGCTGCTCCTGCTGAGCCTTACCGCCTGCGGCGTGGAGATTCAGGGTACGGACAGCGGCAGCGCGACTATTTTCTATGGGAGCTCCAGCAGCCTGATCGACCTGCCCGTCCAGGAGCCGGAGAACGGCAGCCAGTCCGCCCCGGAGGGGAATCAAAACCTCCCGGACGGCAATCAAGCCCCTTCCAACGATGAGAACGAGAACGCAAACCCGACTGGAGAAAAGGGCGATGACGGCAATCGGCCGGTTGACGAGGACGGCTGGTACACCTCCAAGGAGGAGGTGGCCCTGTACATCCACCTCTACGGCGAGCTGCCCGACAACTATGTGACCAAGCGGGAGGCGGAGGAGGCCGGCTGGAGCGGCGGCAACGTGGAGCGCTACACCGGCGAGGGCACCGCCATCGGGGGCAGCGCCTTCGGCAACCGGGAGGGTTTGCTGCCTAAGGAGCGGGGGAGGACCTACACCGAGTGCGATATTGATACCGTGGGGAAAAACTCCCGGGGCGCCAAACGGATCGTATATTCAAATGACGGACTGGTTTACTATACAGACGACCACTATGAGAGCTTTGAGCTGCTGTATGGGGAGCCATAGAGAACAGCTTTTTACAAAACCCCTTGCGCCGGGGCGAATTATTTGGTATAATTATACTGTAAAATTATCAGGAAAGGGGTGTCCGCGATGTCAGCCATCGGGGCCTATGGGAGCTATGGCAGCATGAGCGGTTACAGTTCCGTTTATCAAAGAAGAAATACCAACCCCGCCGGTATGGAGCCGGTCAGCCCGGTGTCCCGGGCTCAGACTGCGCCGGTACCCCCTGTGAGCGGCGTGCCCGCCGTCCGCCGCGGGGCGGCCCAAGCCGTCCCGGAGGAGCAGGAGGGCGAATTCCGGTTCCCCACCATGCGGGAGGGGGCTGACCCCGCTGAGATGGCGGTGCGCTCCCGCATCCGCTACCTGGACGGCAAAGCGGAGGACCTGGAGAACGAGAGCGGAAAGCAGTCCGAGGGGCTGGAGAAGCTGCTGCGCGGAGCGGAGACCGGGGAGGACAAGGTGAAGCTCCCCTGGGAGAAGGAGGAGGCCGTCCCTCTGAAGACGGAAGAGGGGGACTCCAAGACGGCCCAGGAGGTCGTGGAGGAGTCAGAGTGCCAGACCTGCAAGAACCGCAAGTATCAGGACGGCTCTGACGACCCGGGCGTGTCCTTCAAGACCGCCACAAAGATTGCCCCCGAGCAGGCGGCCTCCGCCGTCCGGGGCCACGAGCAGGAGCATGTGGTCCGGGAGCAGGCCAAGGCCCAGCGGGAGGACCGGAAAGTGGTCAGCCAGTCTGTGACCATCCACACTGCCATCTGCCCCGAGTGCGGTGACGTGTACGTTTCGGGCGGCACCACCCGCACCACAACCAAGGCAAACCCCGTGGAGGAGGCCAAACCTGCGGAGGACAAGAAACAGCCCAGCTTTGAAGCGATAGTGTGATTAGAAAACATGGAAATCGTGTAGAAGAGCGAAAAGGGGGTAGAATGATGGTAGATTTGGAGCTGTTAAAAGCGATAGAAGAGATGATGGACCGAAAACTGGCTCCTGTCAATCAGCGGCTGGATCGGGTAGATCAGCGATTGGATTGTGTAGATCAGCGATTGGATTGTGTAGATCAGCGATTGGATTGTGTAGATCAGCGAT
>ERZ779622.208-NODE-208-length-39440-cov-10.369151_pt1 | contig 39440 bp, 36 predicted proteins | sample MGYA00514188_ERZ779622 | MGnify/ENA primary metagenome ERZ779622 (study PRJEB29562, sample SAMEA4376702) | mouse gut metagenome | isolation source: Cecum | study: EMG produced TPA metagenomics assembly of the A DSS colitis mouse model was used to assess the... | reverse complement strand
TCCACGACGCTCTTCCGATCTCTGATAGGCAGCTCCGGGTGTTTCGTTGTGGCAGACTTCTCCTTGCTCAAACAATTTTCTTAAAATGATACCTGCCCATGTGGACATATCATTTTGAAATAACCACTGTTCCTTTTCAGGACAGTGTATTTTCCCATAATCATCTGCTGACGCAATTGCTTTATCAATATATTCTCTCTGACTGCCATTGCCAAAAAACACTTTGTAATCGGCTCTTACTACATCTGCATCATTTTCTTTTGCTGCCTGGTACAGCTTTTCATACATGTCCAAAGCTACAAAATCATCTGGCTCGACAATCGCCAAATATTCACCTTTTGCGTTCTGCATTCCATAATTATTGGCATAACCGGTGCTGCCTTTCGTATCATCATATAGGTGTACTCTGTTGTCCTTCTCTGCATATTCCTGCAGAATCTCCCTCGTACCATCGGTACTTTGTGCATCGACACAGAGGATCTCAATCTCTTTCAGCGTCTGATGAATCAGACTTTCCATACATTCTTTTATATAATTGACCGTATTTTTTATTGGCATTATTATCGAAACTTTGATATTTGATGCTTTGATATCTGCCAATCTTAATGTTTCCATCTCTATGATTACTCCCTGTCGCCTCTGTGTTCCTGCATCCGTCTTAAAATCACTTCATATTCCTCGTGCGTCTTTTTCTTCTCTTTCATTTGCTCTTCATCAACCCAGGACCAATTGAACTGATGGATGGCATATGTATTTTCTGTCACATCTGTCATTCCTGTAACAGAACTCTTTGGGTGAAAATACTCTGATGACAGTACTGTCAATCCATTGATATTCTGAATGGTACCGTCCGGTTTTAAGCCTGCTCTCTGCAATGGTACTGTCTCAAAATAGCCGCATGTGGTAGTGTTATAACTTCCGTTCGGATAAACAAAAGATGCTTTTTCCCTAAACGCAAGAATGCTTTTTAACAGCGGATTCCCTTTGATGCTTCCACTGCCGCCGCCAAAATTAACTGTCGGATATTCTTCAAAACTGGTAAAAGCCTGTAAATATAATAATTCATCAATGTTTCTGATAAGCTCTACATCCGTGTCTAAATAAATGCCGCCATGTTCATGCAAAATATCAATTCTTGCATAATCTGGTACATAACCATATTTTCCGGCGTCATATGCCTGTCCCATATACTGATTCTTATGTACATCATAATTTGTTTCGTTCCATTCTACGATCTCATAATCAGGACAGTACCTTTTCCAGCTTTCCATATATTTCTGGTTTCTCTCCGGTAAAGGGTTTTTTCCAAACCAGCAGTAATGAATCACTTTGGGAATATTCTGTTGTTGTTCCATGAAATTTCTGATATCTGCGTGCTCTTGTTTTTTATCTGTTATATGCATAATGGGTGCAATATAGCATTCTGTTTGATCAAGTTCCCTGATCTGATCCAATTGCTCAATCATTGCCGCAAAATAACTGACTGTGATCAGGATTACTGTATTTTCTGTGATCTTTGTTATCATTTTTTCAGGAGCGTCTATGATAAACTGCCCCCCGTTTATATTGATCCGCCTCCCCTGCTTGGATAAGGAATTATCTATAATGTTCACTACATTTTCTGTAATTTTATATTGTTCCAGCAAATATTGAACCCACCCCGTAAGCAGCGTTCCTGCGCCAAATAATACCAGTTTTTTATTATTCTGTCTGATATATGGTCCAAACTGTGCAAACGGCGCATTTCTCAAAATCATCTTTCTCTGTCAATCTCCTTTTTTATATAATCGAATATTATTTTTCCTGCTGTTTCCTTTTGTTGTGTGCTCTCTGTTTTTTCAGATTGCATTTCGTGTTCTTCATTTTGCTGATTCGGTTCTCTTTTCACGTTCTTTTTCATCTGCTTCCGACCATTCTTTTTTATTTACAATCATAATTGGCTTCCCTGTCTGTTTAAAAAGATGCACGACACTGCTCCAATCACCATAGTATGCATCTGCGGCAACAATTGCCCTGTCCAGTTCGCCTGTATCATCGTAAATTCCCCAATCCTCTGTCTTATAATTTGCTACGATTTTCTGATATTTTTTCCAGAGCAGCGGGCGCATAGCGCTGATCGTGCTCTCAAGCAGTGGATGCGGGCGCCACCACAATGCGATCTCTTCCTGAAATTCCTGAAATGTCTGAAAGATTTCCGCCATTTTTTCCAGCATATCTTCACCGCGCTGCAGCAGTGCCGCTATACTATTGTTGTACAATACAATCTTTTTTCTGCTTCCATCTGGTTTCAATATGTATTTCATCCACGCCTGCGGAATCGCTGTTTCGGCTTTCTGTTCTCTGACGATTTTATCAAATTTCGCCGATCCGAGTCCCAGAAATTTTTCTTCGAGCAATTTTTTATCTGTATGTTCTATGGAAAAACCATACTGTTTTGCATTTTTTCGATATTCCTCTATATAAATCTGCCGGACTGTTTCCGATTCCAGTATTACCTTATCGGCTGATATAATTCCGGGCAGAAAGCAGAAATGTTTTACGTTTTCTATCGCATTTTCATCTTCGGCGTTTATCTCTCCTAATACAAAATATGGTGTATAGATCAATAACGGTGTGTACTTTTTCAGATTTTTAGCATAAAATTGTGGATGAACGCTTGTTACATAATTGCATTCATCATACGCGTTATGTATCACGATGGCATCCGGTTTTTCCTTTTCCAGGCAATATTCTTCATAAGACACGACCTCAATATCATCTGGATACTGATCAATTTCATAGTGCATCGTTCCTAAAGATCCGTCTGGATTTTTCTCATAATATGATATCGGAACGACAACAGCTCTTGTATTTTCATCTTCCTTGGCTGCCAGATAAATGCTTTCCATACTGTCCCACATAGATGCCTTATACGGTAAAAATACAATCTCTCTAATAACAGATATGTCACTTTTTACGCTGTTTTCTATCTTAATAAGCTGTTTTTTCAGCATTTTGTATATTTTATTTTCATTTGCACTATTGCCATTCGCAATGCCAATTTCTGTATAAATTTCATAAAGCATTTCACAGTAAGATTCTATATTTGTAACCGTCACATGCCCTTCGCCTTCCAGTTTCTCGACACATTCTCCCAATGAGACAGCAAAGTCCTGGCATTCGCTAAGCATGTTTTGTATTTTGGGTATCTGACTGCTGTTCTTGCGGCACAATTCTTCTTTTATTTCCTCATGCGCCTGAGCAAGGCTCTTTAACGCTTCAAGCAGTTCCTGTTTCTGTGCCTTCCTCATTTTGTTCTCCCTTTCGCGTTGATCTATATTCCAAATACCTGCTGTCCCTCCAATGCGTCATACAAGGCGCGGCAGATATAAAAGTCCGCAGGTTCTGTTATTTTCATATTATTGCTAGTACTCTTTACCATATGCAACTCCTTGTGATACAGACTGCAAAGCTGTGCGGAATCAATGCTCTTGATCCCATCTTCTTCCGCCATCGCATAGAGCGTTTTAATCTCACCGTAATAAAATGACTGCGGCGCCTTGGCAGTATACATCTGATCTCTTGGCGGCATTTCAAATACGGTTTTCCCGTCAAAGCTTCTGATCTGGCTCTCCTTGTCCGCTTCGCAAGTGATCGCATTCCCATATTTCTTTACTGCATTGATATTCAGCGTGATCAGTTCTTCGTCAATTAAAGGACGTACACCGTCATGAATCAGGACTATATCTTCATTTTCAGCAAATTCTTCCATTGCCAAAAGACCCTGATAAATGGAATCATGGCCCGTATCACCGCCCGGAACAATTTTCTTTACCTTCGTGATGCCAAAACGTCTCAGCAATCCCTTTAATTCTTCGATATATTCCTTTACACAGACAACTACAATCTTCACGATCTCCTCATGATATTCAAAATGTTCCAGCGTGTATATTATCACCGGTTTTCCATGAATCTCCAAAAACTGTTTGGGCTTTGAACGAGTATTCATTCTTTTTCCTGTTCCGCCGGCAAATATTAATGCTGTTGCCATATTTTTTGTTACTCTCCCCTGCACTTTATCTTTATTTTTTATCATAAGCATTAGCTGGGCGCACCTGCGCCTGTTTATTTTAACTGCTTAAAACAAACTTCGCTCCGCATAAGGCTGCGGTCCTGGCATACCAGAAAGCCGTATCAACGACTTAGACAATGCCGTTTGTCTGCCTTTATGGATTGCTTGATACGAAGTATCCTGCTGTCCATGATATTGTTAACATACTCCCCTGTGATCCTGCTTGATGTACTTTACTGAGAACACCACAAGGATGTTTCCAGCAAAGTACATTTGGTGAAACCTCTCATGACATTGCCATAAGAAATTTATTCTCAGGTTCGTATTTTTTAACCTAGATTTGCATTACATTTCAGTTATTGTATTGTACTTGCTTTCTATATTTTTTGCTCCATTCAGGGAGATCGGCGCTTCATATCCGCAGTTTGGACACTGAAAGTTCTCCGGCAGCCTTTTTCCCTCGGCGCCGCAGCAGGAACAAATACTGCCTGTTCCCTTGGAATTGATCTCCACAAGTTCTATAGAATGGACGCGGCATTTATAGGACAGCCGTTCTCTGATATAACCATTGAAACTTCTTGACAGCTTCCTGTTTGCTGACTTTGACGAAAGCTTTGTCCTGCCGATTGTCAGCGGTCTGGTAATCACGATTTTATTTGGCTTCTCGGACTCAATCATCCGATTGATTTCTGTATTGATAAATATTTCTGTCTTTGCGCGCTCTTTGTCCTTGCGCTTTTTGTACTTTTCCGAGCCAAGATTATATGTTTCTATCCTGTCGGCTTTTTCCAGATCTCCTGCCTCTATGTGCTGTCTGTATGCAGCACGTATCCTTGCACGATTCCGGTTCTTATCCTCCAGCCGCTGTGTCTCAACAGATGTCATAGCACCCAGCGCCTGTCCGTAAATATTGCCATTTGATAATGTAAACATATCATGATAACCAATATGAACATAAACGGTATTATCATAATCTGTATGCTTTTTGATCTTTGCCTCCACAGGAAGCGCAAGCGCTGCGTAATTTTCTTTGATACACAGACGGATCTGTCGTTTACAGACATTGTTATCCTTTAACGGAATTTCCAGGCGGCGCCCCGGCGTTCTGGATGCGATATAGATTGCGCCATCCCTGTATGTATAGCCGCATGATGCCATATTGAAATAATCTGTACTATAGGATTGCGGTTTTGTCAGGTATTTCCTCGTGAGCCTGCCAAGAAAACTGTTCAGACGTTCCACATCAATTTCAAGGTCCTTTGCCTTATCTGGAAGCTCATATTCTCTATGGTTTAGGATTGCAGCATAGATCTTGTCGAGTTTCAGGACTGTCCGCAGATATATACGGTCATCACTGCTCAGGTTTTCGTTTGCTGTGATGAGTGTTCGCAATTTATTTTTTAATACACCCCACATCGTTTTAATATCCGCAACGGCATCGACCACAGCAGGCGAAAAATATGCCGATGGCAGCTTTAACTGTGTTCGGATTCCGCTGTTACGAACCTCGCCCATAATATCATAGGCGGGTGTCAATCGGTCGAGGCTCCCGATACCGGAATAGCGATTGTATACATATTTCTTTACCTTACTGTAATCAAGTGCGATATCTTTCAAAAATACCATTGTCTCCTCTGATAAAGGCTCACTGTACTGCCACACTGTTTTGGTTATGGTGTTTCCTGTGGACATTTTTAACTCCTTTTAAATATTCTTTTACAAACTCTATGGCGTCACCGCTGCTTTTCGGATATAAATATTAATAAGAGCTGTCGCAGATTTCCTAAGTCTGCGAAAATGGACAAAATGGTCAGATTTACACCAAGCTTTCTTATCCAGTCTGACCATAAATCTGACCATAAAATGCCGACAGACTATCTATGTATTTACGTTTGATATCCATAGAGGGATGCACATAGCGGTTGAGTGTAATCTGCACATCTGAATGTCCCAGCATCTCACTCAGACTCTTTACATCCATGCCGTCTTCAATACAGTTTGTAGAAAAGGTATGGCGCAGGATATGAAAGTTTGTATTGGACATCTCAGTCTCTTTTAAAATTTTTTTAAATTGGTATTGCATTGTTCTTGGTTCCATCGGTTTGTCACCGCCAAATACATACTTTTTGTCATTGCGAAATTGAGTGAGCAGTTCCAGCAGCACCGCAGGCAGTGGTATTTCACGCATGGAATGTTCACTTTTAGGGATCGTTTCGATTAAGATTGTTTTGGTTTTGTGTCCTTCAGCGTACAGGCGTTGTACTGTTTGGTTCACGGTGAGCATTTTATTTTCAAAATCAATGTCTGCCCATTTCAACGCACACAGTTCTCCCAGACGCAGTCCTGTGAACAATACTAACAGCACTGCCATTTTGAAGTGATTCATTTCATGATAAAGTACAGCCATCAGCCGTTTTTGTTCGTTTTTTGAAAGTACCTTTACCTGTTTCTGGCGAGTTTCAGGAACTGGTCTTTTCAAAGGTGTAATGATTAGCGAATATTGGATAGATGCATACTTTAAAATCTGATTTAATACACAATAAATACTTTTAATCACACTTTCTGATAAGGAGTCTGAGAGTTTGTCCCTCACAAAGGAATCTGTCATTTCGGACAGCACATTATTTTCAAATATATTTTCAAGATGCTTTTGATAAACCAGCTTATATTTGACATACGTTGAAGGCTTTCTTTTTTCTCTGACTTGTGCAAGCCAGCCCTGTGCTGCATCTGTAAAAATAATTTCTTTCAATACATATGTTCTGCCTTCGATTATCTTTTGAGTATCCGCAGTCTGGCTTTTCAAAAGATTTTTCTTTGTGGTCAGCTTTTCGCGCACTTCTTCATATGTTCTTCCATAGACAGAACAATAAATCTTTTTTCCTTTTTCTTCACTGTACACTGGATATCGTCCCTCCCAGCGTCCATCTTTTCTTTTTCTGATGTTTTCACCATGTCTTGCCATAAATCCTTTTTCCTTTCCATAACCACCCTGTCTGTGACCCTAAAAGTGACCATAAAATGTTTTTTCCTCTCTTTTTTACGGTAAAATAAGGAATTATAATAGGATTTCTCATCAGCTTTTTTACGCAATTTCAATAAATAACAAGAAATTGCGTAAAAAGTGTTGTCAATTCTAATAAAATATGTTAAAGTAAAAAACAGTTTAAGACATATTTATGGTACTTTAAGGTTGTTTTTGTTTCGCAGACTTAGGAAATCTGCGACAAAAACCTGATAAAATCGAAAAAGAAGATACTCAGAAGCCAGAAAATCTTGATTTTTTCTGACTTTTTTGTGATTCCTGTTTTCTTTCATTACTACACATCCAATAAAGTCCAAACTTTATCTGCTTTGACACTTCATATGCGAACAAATTTTCGCACATAAGCCATTGTTATATTATACCAAAAAAACTTTTTCCTGCACTTATTTCAATACAACCATTGCAAATGAAAAAAATTTGTATACAATATTAAGTAGAACGTAAGCGAGACCGCTAAATATCACAGTGTAAACGCTTTCATAGACAGCATGTGCAATCACAAATATTATACTGGCGGTCGAAAAGACTGACCACCAGTATAATGTGATGCACACAGCCGCATAAGGAAATATGCCGCTTCGCGGCTGCGGCTGGCGCGAGTATACAAAATATCAAAAAGAAAAGGATGGATTTTATGATGTATGGATTTGGTACAATGATTGATCAACTGAAAAAGAACCCTAAGACCATTGTCTTTACTGAGGGAACGGACCCGCGTATCCTTGAGGCTGCCTCTCGTCTCTTGGCAAGTAGTTTCCTTCACCCGATTCTTGTTGGCAACGAGGAAGATGTGCTGATGGCTGCGGAGGAAGCGGGCTATAATATTCGCGGTGCACAGATCATAGACAGCAACAATTACGACCGGTTTGATGAGATGGTTGAACGGTTCTGTGAACTTCGTAAGGGCAAAGGCATGACAACCGACGAGGCAAAGAAAATTCTTTCCCAGCCAAATTACTTTGGTACCATGCTTGTTGAGATGGGTGTTGCCGACTCTCTCCTTGGCGGTGCGACATACTCCACAGCAGACACGGTGCGCCCTGCTCTACAGATTATCAAGACGAAGCCGGGCAACAGTATTGTATCCTCCTGCTTCATCCTTGTCCGTCCGGGCGCTACGGGCGAAAATGAGGTACTTGCCATGAGTGACTGTGCGATCAACATCAATCCAACCGAGGATGAGCTGGTAGAAATCTGCGGTGAGACGATCGAATGTGCAAAAATCTTTGGTGTAGACCCTAAGGTGGCGTTCCTGAGCTACTCTACTTTTGGTTCTGGTAAGGGGCCTGATGTAGAAAAAATGAGAAATGCAGCAAACAAGGCAAAGGCAGCATTTCCCAATACGCCAATTGAGGGCGAATTGCAGTTTGATGCTGCTGTTTCTCCGCGTGTGGCACGTACAAAGTGCCCGAAATCCCAAGTGGCAGGTCATGCAAATACATTTATATTCCCGGATCTCAGCTCTGGAAATATGGGGTACAAAATTGCACAGAGAATGGGTAATTTCGAGGCATATGGGCCAATCCTTCTGGGCTTGAATGCGCCAGTCAACGATCTTTCCCGCGGGTGCAATGCGATTGAGGTATACTCTATGGCAATCATTACGGCGGCGTTGGTTTAAATTGAGTTCTTGGTGACATGTGCATAAAATGAAAAATCGAGCAGGATGGAGAATCGATCGAATTCCACCCTGCTCGATTATTTTTGTTTATACAATATGCTGCTCTAATATTTTAATTTCTTACAGCATGTCACCGCCAGCGACCCCGGCCCGATATGGCAGGACACACTTAGCGACAAGGGGTCTACCGTATAGACAGGATAGTCAGGAAACTGTGCCTGTACCTCCTCTTTGAATGCGTTTGCCGCCTCCTCATTCTGTGTATGTGCAATTGCCAGATACATCTGATTTTCCGGTGATAAACCGCCAAAGCGCTTTTCGATATCGCTCTTGATGGCATTGATCATAATGGATTTCGCCTGATTGACCGTTCTTGCCTTCGCAAAGGCGTCTAGCTTCTCTCCCTGAATCTGTAATACTGGCTTCAGCCGCAGCAGGGTGCCAAGCGCAGCCGCAGCCGGTGTGATGCGCCCGCCTTTTTTCAGATAATAAAGTGTATCAATCATAATATAAATGCTGGAATTAAACTTGTCTGCCTCCAGTATTTCTTTGATCTCACTGCCGCTTTTTCCGGCTTTTGCAAGCTCAAGGGCATCAAAGGCAGACCGTTTCTGCGTCACAGAGATTCTCTGATTGTTTACAACATGAACTTTGCCGTCATAATCCTGTGCGAGCATGACCGCTGTCTGGCAGGAACCGCTCAACCCGCTGGACATGGGGATATGGACAATCTCGTCATTTTCCTTTAAAAGTTCATCCCAGAGCTGCATAATGGATTCTGGCGATGGCTGTGAGGTAGAGATGTCTGCATTCTGGGCAAGTTTTTGATAAAATGCCTCCTGACTGAGTGTGATTTCTTCATAAAAGGTTTCCCCATCAATCATAAACGGCATCGGCAGTACATGAATACCGATCTCCTTTGCCTGACCCTGTGTGATACCACTATTACTATCCGTTACAATTGCTATTTTCGACATTTCATCCAATCTCCCATCTGCCTGCTTTAGCAGGCGTATCATTTCTTTTAGATATTAATATAGTCAAGATTTGCGGCAGCATTCTCATTATAATATGCCCAAAATGCCTGAGATTCATTGTCGGGCTGTCCGTGGGAAGCATATAGTTTTGCCGCGCAGCACTGCGCATCCTGTAAGATTACCGCATCTTGATAAATATCGCCCAGCTGAAACTGGAACTGCCCGCTCTGCCGGATACCAAACAGGTCCCCCGGCCCGCGCAGTCTCATATCTTCCGATGAGATAAAAAATCCATCATTTGACTGATTTAATACTTGCAGCCGTTCCATTGTATCATTCTGGTTTGATGCTGTGATAAAGATACAATAAGACTGGTGTTCTCCACGTCCTACACGGCCTCTGAGCTGATGAAGCTGTGCCAGACCAAACCGTTCTGCATTTTCAACCATCATCACCGTCGCATTGGGTACATTGATGCCAACTTCAATGACCGTCGTAGATACCAGCACATCTATATGGTGCGCAGCATATTCTTCCATCACATAATTCTTGGCTTTGGGATTCATCTGTCCATGGAGAAATTCTACACGCACACTGTCTGGCAGTGCTTTTTTGAGCTTCTCTGTATATTCAATCACATTTTCGAGCACGGGCTGGTCTCCCATAAGCTCCTCGTCACTTGCCTCGACCATCGGACAGACGACATACACCTGTCTGCCCTGCGCCACTTCCTTTGCGATAAATTCATACGCCTTTTTGCGGTAGTCCGTATTGACCACACAATTTTTGATTGGAAGCCGGTTTGCCGGAAGTTCATCCATGACAGATATATCCAAATCCCCGTATAAAATCAGGGCAAGCGTTCTTGGAATCGGCGTTGCACTCATCACGAGAATATGCGGCTGTATCCCTTTTTGCGCCAGTGTCTCGCGCTGTCTGACACCAAAACGGTGCTGCTCGTCCGTGATGACAAGGCGCAGATCATAAAAATCAACATCATCCTGCAATAGTGCCTGTGTCCCAATGATGACATTGCCTGTACCTAGGACGATACTCTCCTTTGCCCTGCGCTTTTCCTTCGCAGTCAAAGACCCTGTGAGGAGTATCGGTTTCAAGGGAAGGCCATAATGATCAACAAGCGCCACAATGGACTCATAATGCTGTTTTGCGAGGACTTCTGTCGGTGCCATAAATGCTGCCTGATGATGGTTCATGACACACATAAACATTGCCAGCACTGCCACAATCGTTTTCCCGGAACCGACATCCCCCTGAATCAATCGGTTCATCAGATGTGTGGAGCACAGATCACTTTCAATCTGCGCCCAGACCTTCTTCTGTGCGCCAGTCAGCTCATAAGGAAGGCTGTTAATAAAATCCTGACAGGCGTCTATCCGCATCATCGGGGCATCATTGATCTCCTGAACGGTTAGATCCCGCAGAAACATCACAGAGATAATAAAAAACAAAAATTCTTCGAAAACCAGACGTTTTCTGGCAGCAACCAGCACATCGCGGTTGTCTGGGAAATGAATCCCCATCACAGCCGATTTCAAATCTGGCAGTCCATATTCTCTGCGCATGGATTCGGGGATGTAATCCTCACAAAAATCTAAGCTGTCTACAGCCGCGCGCACTGTCTTTGTGATCGCAGCGATGGTCAACCCCTTTGTCGTGGGATAAATCGGCGCGAGCCGGTGTACATTCTGTGCAAACTCATGCGGACTGACAATTTTAGGCTGATCCATCGTCATGCGGTTGTTTTTCAAAATGACGCGCCCGCGGAAAATATATTGTTTGCCGGGCTGAAGATTGTTTTTGATATAAGGCATGTTGAAATACACAATATCACAAGCGCCGCTGTTGTCTTTGACACGCACCGTCGTGATTGACATATTCTGCCTTATATGTACGGTTTGGGGAGCGCTGATAACCAAAGCACGTATCGCAGATACCTGATTCGCCCTCAGCTCCCCGATCGTTACAAGATCGCGCCACTCTTCGTAATCTCTGGGATAATGCCTGACCAGATCGTCAACCGTCTCTATATTTAACTTATGATACAAGGCAGCCGTCTTTTCGCCAACACCTTTTATCACTGTAATTGGATCGTTTCTCTTCACCGTATTTACTCCGCTGATATAATATATGAATAAATCGGCTGGCCGCCAAACTGAAGTTCTACATCACAGCCGCTGTATTCCGCCTGCACCTGATCTGCCAGCCGCTGTGCCTGCTCTTTGGTAATGACATCGCCGTAATAGATGCTGATCAGCTCAAATTCGTCGGACATCATCTTCTGAACCATGTTGAATGCCACGCTCTGCAAATCTGTACCTACAGCCAGTATACCCTTGTCTCCGATGCCCATAAAGTCACCTTGATGAATCTCCTGATTGTCAATCATGGTATCCCGCACTGCATAAGTAACCTGCCCTGTTGCAACGCGCTGCACTTCCTCCGCCATAACTGCTTCATTTTCCTCAACAGAGATATCTGGCACATAGTTGATGATCGCAGTAATTCCCTGCGGAACCGTCTTGGTCGGTATCACGATAATATTTTTGTCCTTCGTGAGCTGCTTTGCCTGATTTGCTGCAAGGATAATATTTTTATTATTTGGAAAAATAAAGATATTATCCGCATTGATTTTCTCAATGGCATTGAGCATATCCTCCGTACTGGGATTCATGGTCTGTCCGCCCTCGATGATATAGTCAACGCCGAGCGAGCGGAAAATTTCATTCATGCCCTCTCCGATCGAAACTGCAATAAACCCAGTCTCCTTATGCACAGCCGCCGCTGTCTCCTCATTTGGCACCGCAGGCGCCCCCTTGTCTGGAAGCTCGGTACTCTGCATCTGCCGCTCCATCATGTCGGACACCTTCTCATCACGCTCAAGACGCATATTTTCTATAATGATGGTCGTGAGTGCGCCAAAACGAAGCGCCTTCTGCATCGCAAGTCCGGGATCATTGGTATGCACATGGACTTTTACAATCTCATCATCTGCCACAACGACGATGGAATCGCCGATGGAAGAGAGATATTCTTTAAAATCCATCTCCTGTTTGATATTAAAGGGTTTATTGAGCATAATCAAAAACTGTGTACAATAACAGAATTTAATCTCTGCATTTGCCTGTGCCTCAATGGTGGAAGGCATCGGACCTTTCTCTGCGGCAGCGCTGGTCTTTGGCGCGAAATCAAGCGAGACATCCATTTCTTTGCCAAGAAATGCGTCATAAGCTCCTTTGAGCACTTCCACAAGTCCCTGCCCGCCAGAATCAACCACGCCCGCCTGCTTTAATACAGGAAGCATATCCGGCGTCTGTGCAAGGACAATCTCCGCCTCTTTGATGACCTCACCGATAAAGACTTCCAAGTCCTTCTCGCCAGCCATCGCCAGATCTGTCGCTCTTCTGGCGGCACCTTTTGCAACCGTGAGAATGGTTCCCTCCTTAGGCTTCATGACAGCCTTGTACGCTGTCTCTACAGCCTTGTCACAGGCAGAGGCGAGAATGGCAACGTTGATCTCGTCATACTCTCTGATCACCTTCGTAAAGCCTCTGAAAAGCTGTGACAGAATAACGCCCGAGTTTCCGCGCGCGCCTCGAAGTGACCCTGAAGAGATCGCCTTGGAGAGTGAAACCATATCAGGCTCAGCGATCGCGGCAACCTCCTTTGCAGCAGACAGAATCGTCATAGACATATTCGTACCAGTATCACCGTCGGGAACAGGAAATACATTCAACTCGTTGATCCACTCTTTTTTATGCTCTAAATTCTTTGCTCCGGCGAGAAACATCTTTGCCAGCATTTTCGCATCGATTACATTTAATCCCACTTCAGAAATCCTCCTTAATCAATCACTCGAACGCCTTCAACAAAGATGTTGATTTTTTCGATTTCGAGACCTGTGAAACTTTCTACTTTGTATTTTACATTGTTGATCAAATTATCACATACTGTTATAATGCTGACGCCATAAGCAACAATTACGTGAAAATCAAGAATCAATTTATTATTTACAATATTTACCGAGATGCCATGCGTGATGCTCTCCTTCATGAGCAGCTTCACCAATCCATCCTTCACATTCACTGATGCCATGCCGACAATACCGAAACATTCTACAGCGACACTTCCTGCATACTGGGCAATAACCTCAGGATCGATATAGATATTACCCAGATGGGTATTCATTGATCCTTTCATAGAAATCCTCCTTTGGTTTTTTTATATTATTATAACCGTTTTTAAAAAAAAAGAAAACCTATATTTTAACAGAATTTCCATTCTTTTCAAAAAAAATATATTTTTTAAGAAAAAGAACTTGTCAAATATCATTTTTTCTGATAAGATATTAATGTTGTGAGTCGAATGACTTAGTTTAGTCGAGGAGGTGCTAACGATGGCAAAGTGTGATATTTGTGGCAAAGGCGTTCATTTCGGAAATAACGTAAGCCATTCTCATAGAAGATCCAATGCAATTTGGAACTCAAATGTAAGAAGTGTAAAGTGCAAAGTAAACGGAGCTGCTAAGAGAATGCATGTATGTACAAGATGTCTGCGTTCTGGAGCTGTGGAAAGAGCGTAATGTATATTGTATAAGCAATGATAAAAAGAAGCGTTGAGCTTCTTTTTTTATGCGCCGGTACACTATGAACCTTCATGGTACCGGCTTCTCATATTCTCATATTCTGTCTGAATAAGCAATAACGTCTTGGTATCTCCGCATTTATTGTCTGGATGAAAAATTTTTAATAGTTCCTTGTAACGCTTCCGCAGCGCCAGTTCACTGTCAACACCCCTGAAAAAGCTTGTACTATCATACGCACTTGATTCATATTGATGCATTGTTTTCGCACCTGACATTTTCTGGCGTCTGTACTTGTTCTTTTCGTGCTCAAAATTCAAGCGTTCGCACTCTAATGCTTTTCTGTCAAGCGCAAGCTGCTGATAGGCATTCTCTATAATTTTCTTCTTTTTCTCGATAAATACCTCATTGTCATCAAAGCGTTTATTCACGTTCTTTTCGCGCAATTCCAGTGCAGTTCTCTCACGCTCCAGTTTTCGTTTCAAATCCTGAAGCTCGCGGCTCAGCTCTTGCAGCTCTTCTTCCTTTGCCTGAATTCTGACCTGCTCCCGAAACATCCAGAGTTTCATATCTTTCAAATCCTCTGGTGATTCAGCCCTCAAGAGCTCCTCATCAAAATCCAACATCTCAATTACTCCCTTTTGAATTAGAAATTCATCTATCGTTTATCTACAGTCAAATAGATAATACCCCGTTATAATAAAAATAGTGATAAGTATCAATCCTATCCATGTATTTCCTATCGCCAGCATAAAGAGCATGCCGATTGCAATCCAAAACAAGGTATATCCTATAAGTTTGCACATCCTTATAATACCCCGGCACATCTTTATTTATTATATGCACAGCGGACTTTTTTTATATCACAACCAATCGCTTTGGCGCTTTTAATAATACTCTTCCTCCGGGAATGCGGCATTGATCGCCTCCTCGTCACTTGGCATATCCTCTTTTTTGGCAGTAAAACGGTCTATCAGATCGGGCACCATATCAATAATCTTAGTGACAGTATCCTGATTTTTGATATTGACAAGACGCACCTGCCCATTTTTGATGACGAGCACTGCACTTGGCGACATTTTGCCAGTCATACCGCCCGCGCCGCCGCTTTTCTTTTCCTGTGAAGAAGCACCTGCGCCAACGCCAAATGTGACATCCACCAGCGGAATGATCGTCGTATCTCCCGCCTGTGTCGGCTCTCCTACCACTGTTTTAGATGAGAGAAAACTCTCCATTCCCTGCATCATCGAATTGACTACTTCATTAAAATTATTACCAGACATTCCATACCTCCAAATAGACTATGTTATTTTTCCTTCTGCCGTAAACTTTTTATCAAACCTTTGAGATCTTTATTAAATAACAGGACACATCCAGCATGTACAAACACTATTACAGATACTTTTCCCTGAAATGAAAAGTCTCCCTCCAAAACCACTTGGTCAAATTCCGGCTGGATGTCTACTGCGCCCAGATGCAGTGGATAAAGCATTCCCCACACTGCAAGTACCTGCCCCATCACCGCAGGGTCCTCAAATCCCAGATGCAGATTCACCCTGAATTTGCGGGGAGCCACTTTTTTGACAATCCGTCCAAACTGCCCCCAACACACTGACAAGGCCTGTTTTGTGCTATCACGCTGTAATAATTCAAGATAATATTTTATGTTCTTTTTTATCCTAACCATTGTATCACAAACTTTATCGAATGTGAACTTTATCTTTTTGAAAAAATTTACAAATTTTGTAAAAAAATCCTTAATTTTTTGAATGATATTTGGTTTCTTTACAGTCTGCCCGTATTTCTGATAGGAATTTTCTTCCTGAGAGCTATCTTCGTAAAAATTTTCTTCCTGAAAACTATCTTCATCAAAACTTTCTTCCTGAAAGTCTTTTTCCTGAAAAGTTTCTTCCGAACCCCAATATCCGCTGTCATCCTTCTCTGAGGATGCTGCCTGAATTTCACCTGTAGGTTTTCCCTTAGTTTTTGTTGGCTTTGCTTTTTTATTCCTGAATGTATCAAAAAAAGGAATGCCAAAAATCCGTAAAACAAGATGCAGCTCCTGTCCGTTCTGGTAGGCACCCATCACAGACACGATATGGAGAAGCCATGATCCGCGCAGTGTCGTCATAAATGTGCCGTTCTGGTAGCTGCCGCTGCCGCGGTACCGCACCGGCACAAACAAAACCAGCAATAATACAAATAATATAAGTCCCAGAAGAACCAGAATCACAATTCCAATGATCTTCAAAACGGTGAATAGTGTCAATACCATAAGCTCCCCTTATTTGAAAAAAGATTTTACATCATACGCTCCCGTCTCGCGGAAAACATCCTCGATAATGTCCATCACCAAATCCACTGCCCCGCCATATCCCGTGGCAATGCCGACAATATAAGGAGCATTTGCTTTCTTTCGATAATACTTTTGTTTGAGCATTCCGCTGTGATAGATCTCGAGCAGGTCCCTGTTTTTTGCGAGCGCTATAATGTAGATTGTCGGCTGAGGTCTGCCTGTCCGCAGTTTCCACTTCACTGTCCCGCACTTTTTGTCCAGCGACGAGCTGATATATAATTTCTTACTAAAACGCATCTTTACCACTGCTTCCAAATAGATTTTATTCCAATGACTATTCTAACATATCATTCCAAATATTACAATCAAGTAGGGGAAAAACCTTTTCCAATCAAAAAGAAGATCAAAACTGACCTTCTTAAAGATGTTTTAACGTGGTTTTATCCATTGTCTGTTTTTTCGAAGATCGAGATATTCCTGATACGCCTGTTCTAAGATCTGCTTTTCATTCGAGAATTTGAGCAGATGATATGCTTCATGATATTTATAATATCCCGAATCAACAAAAAATTCTTCACGCTGTGGCTTGCTGTAATAATTATCCGCCATCATAAGATACCAATGGACTTCCTTCTCTACGATATCCTGAGGCACATTGAAGGTATATTCGCTCTTTCCAATATATTTCATAACAGTAGCTTTCACGCCTGATTCCTCAAACACTTCTCGCAGGGCAGTCTCCACATGCTTCTCACCCATTTCAACAGTGCCTTTTGGTAAAACCCACCCCTCGTATCTGTTTTTGAAATTTTTGTATAAAAGTAAAATTTTACCCCGGAAAATGACTACGCCACCACAACTAGTAGCTTGAATCATGGTGTTTCCTCCTGTATGGTGCGTATATTATTCTTTCATACTGTCCATAATGCTTATAATCTGGCTTGTTTCATAAGGTTTTGTAACAAAATCTGCCGCGCCGAGCTTAATCGCATCCAGCATCTTATTTTTCTGGCCAGAAGCCGTTACCATTATGATTTTGGCTTCTTCGTCATATTCTTTGATCTTGACCAGAGTTTCGATTCCATCCATCACGGGCATTGTAATATCGAGTGTCACGAAATCCGGCTCTAGTTCACAGTATTTGTCAAACCCCTCCTGCCCATTTTCCGCCTCACCGATCACCTCATAGCCATTTTCGACAAGAATATGGCGAAGCATATATCTGGAAGTCTTAGAATCGTCAACTATCAAAACAGTATTCATATTTATTATCTCCTTATCCTATAAAACTTTATAAGCATATTCTTATTCATATACCTCTAGCACTGCCTTAAAACTGTATCCGTTTGCATGAATGGGAATGACATACAGTTTCTCATTGCTGATAAAAGGTCCGACCATGGAATATTCTGGTGAATTCATGTCGATCGTAACATCGTCATAGCTCAAATTTGTAGCAAAAAGCCCATTGACACAATTGATAAATTCGCCTACATTATCGAGGGCATCTTCGTTTACAGCTTCGTATGTATCTCCGGTAAAATAATTTGCAATCGCAAGCAGATCATTGTCCGGTGCGCTGATGTACACTTTCATATGCATGTCTCCTACGATCATCTGGCAGGCATGCTTGTCAAGCTGTAAGGAGCGCGCTGTGTACGATTTGTCCAAATACGCATCGCAGTCTATCAGCCGGCGTATCGTCTGGATAAGGGTCAATGTAAATTCTTTCAGCCGCGGTGACTTGAGTGGAACAAAGATCTGCATACACTCCTCAAGATCATCATGGATGAGCGAGCTGATCTGGGCATCTGTATAGCCGCCGATTCGCTGAAATTCGTCCCGAAAATGATTGATCTGCCCAAGCTCCAGAAAGTGTTTGTCTATCATGCTCTGAACAAATTTCATAAATGCGTTTGACTGGTAAGTCAAAATCTCGTCCAGTTTCTCATCTGTGAGATATTCTGCATCTATGGCTGCCTCGCCAAAATGTTCGCTGTTCTTATCTATCCGTCCCAAAAGCTCCTGTGCCACTGCCGCTGATATCACTTTATTAATCACTGCGATCGTCTCTACCTCAGCCTTGAAATCCTTTTGAACGGGAAGCAGATCATCCAATTGCGTCTGCGTCAATACTTTTTTTTCCACCAAATAATTTCCAAATAAACGGTTAATCATTTTTGGTCCTCCTTTTATTTCTTCAAATTACACCTAATACTAATATACACCTTTTCACAAAAAATTACAAAGTATTCTTGAAATTTTTGCAATTTTTATAATAAATCAGAAAAGTATACATTATTTTTGACTATAATACTCATCTAAAATCCGTCTTGCCATCGGAACTGCGTACTCTCCGCCAGAGCCTGCACCCTCCATAATGATTGTAATCTGTAGGGGTTTCTCGGTATCATACGTATATCCGGTAAACCATGCGTGTGAATCTGAGTTGGAATTAAATTCGGCGGACCCTGTCTTGCCGGCTGCGCTGTATCCCTCGCTGATCAGACGTGTGCCAGTGCCTTCCTCCACGACAACCCGCATTGCCTCCTGCAAAATCATCGCTTCCTGTTCTGTGATGAGCTTCCCAAGAGAGTGCGGCGCATACGTCTTGATCACATTTCCCTCTGCTGTCTCAATGTGGTCAATCATATAGGGCTCCATCATCACTCCATTGTTGGCGATCATCGCCGTGATCATGGCAATCTGTATCGGTGTCATCTGTGTCGTCCCCTGACCGATGACGGTCTGTACCAAAGCATTGTCATTGCTTACAATCTCATCGGATATACTGCTGGTGTTTGCCGGGAAATCCACAGGAAGTTTTTTGTTAAAAAACAAATTTTCAAGTGTCTTTTCAAATTTGCGGCGGTCAAGCGTAAGTCCGATGTTGGCAAAGGACGCATTGCAGGATTTTGCAAAGGATTCCATCAAGTCAACCTTACCGTGGACGGTGCCATGATAACAGTTGATCGTATTTTTTCCGTTTGTATATTTTCCTGTACACTGGAATGTATAGTCCTGATAGCGCTCTGGATTTTCACGGATATATTCCAGCGCCGTCAGGATTTTGAAAGTGGAGCCCGGCGGATATAAACCTTGTGTCGCCCGGTTTAACAAAACGGAGCTTGTGGTATCCTCTAGGAGACTATCCCAGATCTCGCTGATCGTATTGGGATTGAAGTCCGGTTTGGAAACCATCGCAAGGATTTTCCCTGTCGATGGCTCTGTCACAAATACAGTTCCCTCGTAAGTACCCAGTGCATTGTAAGCAATTTTTTGCAGTCTGGAATCAAAAGTCGTGACAACTGTGTTTCCCATGTGCTTCTCGTTTGCGAAGTCGTTTTGCAGCTTATTTCCCAGAGAGATATTGGAGGAGACCAGAAACATATTGGCACTCTGCTCCACACCCATTCTGCCGTTTGTAGCGTAGCCGACTGCATGTGCAAACACTTTGTCATAAGGATAATAGCGGTCATCGGAATGTGCAAGCGTTGTCGCCAGCACCTGCCCGTCCGCGGACAAAATATCCCCCCGTATGGTTTCTTCTGCCAGAATATCCTGCCGTTTGGCATTGTAGGAGTTATTGATCACCTGTGCACTGTCATAATATACATAGTGTATCAAATATCCGCTGATTGCAGCAAAAAGCCCTACAAATACCCCTGCAATCACATTTGTATGAAGGTGCATTCTTATAAAGATCAATGTGTCATTACTTGTATCAATAATTTTATCGTCATAATCCTGATTTTCATAAGATGTATCGTTATGGATATAAAATCCCTGTACAACAGATAACATCATTAATGTAGCGAGTACAGAACTGCCGCCGTAGCTGATGAGCGGCAGCGTAACGCCTGTAAGTGGTATAAATTTGCTGTTTCCGCCAATCGTGAGGAATAGCTGTACAATGTAGATGGTGCCCATCCCATAGGAAGCATACCGCATAAAGGCATCCTGACAAGAGTATGCTACGCGAATCATCTCTAAAAACAAATTTACACAGACTGCAATCAAACAAATGCCATAGATCACGCCAAACTCTTCACAGACTGCGGAAAAAATAAAATCCTGCTCCACATAGGGTATGGAACTTGGCGTCCCAGCATCAATTCCCATGCCAAACCAACTGCCGGTTCCGATGCCAAACAGAGACTGGGCAATCTGGTATCCCGTGGCGTTGATATCGTTCCACGGGTCAAGCCATGCTGCCACACGCACGCGCACATGCGCAAACATCAGATAAGAGATATATGCTGCCACAGCGCCGCCAGCAAAGCCCATAACCAAATACCGCAGCCTGCGTGTCGCTATATACAGGAGAATGATGTATGTGATAAAATAAATCAATGCACTGCCAAGATCTTTAGAGGCGGCAAGGAACAGCACATGCACCGCCGCCAGAAATGCTGAGAGCAGTATGTGCCATAGCTTTTTGGCCTTTGACAACATCGCTGCAATAAACAGCACATAGATCATTTTCACAAACTCTGATGGCTGAAAAGATAACCCCATAATAGAAAAAGACAGTTTAGAGCCATTCGTAATGCTACCACGGACCAGCACAGCGCCCAGTATCAGGATGCCAATTGCCGCAAAAATATACTCGCAGCTTTTCAGCAGCTTCTGATATCTGAAAAAAGCGGGAAGAATTAATGCGATTACCAGTGAGACCGCGATGATGGTAAACTGGCGTACAGAGCGTGTCAGGGATAAGCGTGTCAGTATCACAAAGCTGACAGACAGCAGCAATGCGATATGATTTTGAATCAACCTGTCTGCCTTTGGGTAGATGACGCGCATCAAAACCAGAAATGCAAAGACTGTTATCACCTGAAAAAGCGGGAAGAAAAGATATGTAAAATCTTTCCTTGAGGACAACAGTACCAAACTTCCTGTCATGTGATTGATGAAGATCATAATATATTGGAGTACAAAAATAAAGTCTTTGCGTTTCCTGTCATCACGAGAAAGGGCGATAAAACTAATCAATACATATAATACAATATTGGCCGCTAATATATATTTTGATAATTCGATTACTGCTCTTAGCATTCTACTCTACTCCACGCTTATAATGTCCATTCGTAAACTCCCTGAAAGGAAACTCTGTACGGAAGTTTAGATAATATTCGATGACGGCTCTTGTCTGTGTACCGCTTTCGATAGAAAAATCAAGCCGCAAAACCGGATAGTTCTTTTTTAAAATACCTTCAAGCTGTCCATGCAGCGACATGGGCACTGTATTGTACAGAATGTTATAACAATGCGTACAATTTTGTACAATCGTAATATCATTGTGATAACGGTCTGTCAAATGATATCTATTATTTGCATTTCCAGTATCCTTTATACAGCGCTCTAGCGTGTTTCGAATACAGTTTGCAGAGTACATCAAAGGAATGTATCCATACAGTACGAAACAAGTACTGCCGGATGGCAGCAGTCTGCCAAGCTCCTTTTTATTCAGCTCCAAAGGAAGTGTGACACCATCCACCTGACGCGCCAAAAAGTCCAGTGCAGCCTGATTCCATGCATAGACTGTATAATCCGAATAGATCTGTCCTGTATAACCTATTGCATGAAGCCATTCCAGCTCCTCAAGGTTTCGTACCATGACCCCCGACAAACGGTTGCCGCGCAGAAGCGTCTCATACCTTGGCAGATAAGGATAAGACCTTTTGCGCAAAATATGCGGCAGGGCAAGAATGTATTCCTTATCAGGCAGCAAGGCATTCTCCGCAGTGACAAGCAAGTCTGCCTCCACGAAAATACGATGGATTTCCGAAAAAGTGTTTGCCGTCCTGAGCTGTTCATCGGTTGTGACCAGCACGCACCATTCACTCTGCCGCGGCGGAGTCGGATTTTCTGGCATTTTCCCGGAGACTACTTGCGCTGGAACAGCGCGCAGCGAAGGTTCCAGCAGCTTTTGTTCCAGTGCAGCCGCAGCCGTCCTGCGCAGTTCGTTCAGTGCCTTCACTGCCATGAACGAAGCCTCGTCTGTATCAACTGTAAGCGCTGTCAGTTGAAAGCAGGTGTCTCCAAGCTTGCTAAGCTTCTGCCGGATATCCTCTTGGCTCAAGGGTTTGTTCCGCGCAGGGCTTACAAGCTCTCCTGTCACTGTCACAGAAGCCGATTCTGTCAAAAAAGTCAGCACAGCAGGACTCCCCGCACAGATGCGGGCATATCCGCGAATGGGCAGACGCTGCTTTACAGCGATATATTTCTCCTGAATTTCGCTCAGAACCTCCTGTGTATTACCAGAATACCCCGGTTCTGCCAAGGTGACCATATTTTTGTTGTGATGCTGTTCATAATATCCCCCACAAGTATCTGAGCGAATGTACAAATGTTTGATCAACTGCTCATCTTGGGGCAGAATCGTATATTCTTTTTCAGGATTCTCCAAATAGGAATCCAGATACTTCCGATAAACAGCAGTCACTCCCGCGACATATTCAGGGCTCTTCATACGTCCTTCGATTTTGAAGGAATCAATACCTGCCTCGATCAGCTTAGGCAGGACAGGCAGCGTATACATATCCTTGAGACTGAGCGGATACTGCTCTTTGCCGCCGCGTTCACCGATGTATGGCAGCCTGCACGGGCCTGCACAGCGTCCCCGGTTGCCGCTTCGCCCACCCAGAATGGAGCTCAAGAGACATTGGCCAGAATATGCATAGCACATCGCACCATGAATAAAACATTCGATTTCCAGATGAGTCTTTTCTTTCATCTCTTTGATCTCATCCAGTGACAGTTCTCTTGCCGGAACAATCCTGCATACGCCCAGTTTTTTCAGAAAATCCGCACCGTAATGCCCTGTGACTGTCATCTGTGTGCTTGAATGAAGCGCCAGATCGGGAAACTGTTCGCGCAGACTTGTCAGCACACCGAGATCTTGGACAATCACGCCATCTAATCCCGCCTGATACAGCGGGAGGATGTACGGGATTAGATGCTCAAATTCACTTTGCTTCACCAGCGTATTGACGGTAAGATAAATCTTTTTATCAAACAAATGCGCTGTGTGCAGAGCTGTTATGATCTCATCTGTTGAAAAATTTCCAGCATAAGCACGTGCCCCATACTGCTCTCCGCCTAGATACACTGCATCTGCTCCGGCGTTGAGCGCCGCCTGAAAACAGGCAAAGTCACCAGCAGGTGCCAACAGTTCTATTTTCCGGTCACTCATGTGTTCTGGCTGCCTTTCAATTCTGTTTCGAGACGAATGATCTGTTTGGAATTTTCATTTAAAGTCTCGTTTGCTTCTTTGAGGGATTTGGCAGTATTGTCCAGCTTAATCTGCGTGGCAATCAGCTCATGTTTTAAATCATATAATTCATTATCTTTCGCTTTCAAATCCTGTTCAAGAAGCTCAATCTGCTTCTTGGCTTTAAAATAATCATCCGCAATGTTCAATTGGATTAACATATTCTGCTTCTCGACAGACTGTCTCTTAAAGCTGTCCATCTTCGCATATTCATTGACTTTGCTATTGATGTAGGCTGCAACTTTCTGCAAATATTCGGCGCTTTCATTGCCGCTGACAGTCAGTACTTTACCACCAATAATAACTTCTGTATCTGTTTTGGCAGACATAACCATGCCCCTTTCTCACTGCGTGTTCAATAAGTACAATTTATTATAATTATACCAGACTACACCGGCATTTCAAGCCCCAAATGGCGGTAAGTAAGTTCAGACACCATCCTGCCGCGCGGTGTGCGCACAATAAATCCATTTTTGATCAGATAAGGTTCATAGACATCTTCGATTGTCCCCCGGTCCTCGCCGATTGCAGCCGCCAAATTATCCAGCCCGACAGGACCGCCGTTAAAGCGCTCGATCATCGTCACGAGAATCAAGCGGTCTGTCTGGTCTAATCCCAGTTTGTCTACATCCAGTATATCCAGCGCCGTATTTGCAGCCTCCAGCGTAATCTGGCCATTATATTTGATCTGTGCAAAATCACGGACTCTGCGCAGCATACGGTTTGCAAGCCTTGGTGTGCCGCGGCTTCTTCTGGCGAGCTCAAGCGCCCCCTGCTCATCAATCTGCACATTCAGCACACGCGCCGAATGCTGGATAATGAGCTTGAGCTCTTCCACCGAATAAAATTCAAGATGCTGTATGACGCCAAATCTGTCCCTGAGCGGTGCCGTCAATAATCCTGCCCGCGTCGTTGCGCCGATCAGCGTAAAGTGCGGCAGATCAAGACGGACAGATTTTGCCGCGGTTCCTTTGCCTATCAGAATATCAATCGCAAAATCCTCCATCGCAGGATAGAGAACCTCCTCCACCTGACGGTTCAGGCGGTGAATCTCATCAATAAACAGGATATCACCCTCCTGAAGTCCGTTGAGAATCGCGGCAATCTCCCCCGGCTTTTCAATTGCCGGCCCGCTTGTCACCTTGAGATGAACCTCCATCTCATTTGCGATAATGCCGGCAAGCGTTGTCTTTCCGAGCCCGGGAGGCCCATAAAATAGAACATGGTCCAGCGTATCATTTCTCTGGCGTGCTGCTTCAATATAAACTCTCAAAATTTCTTTCGCTTTTTTCTGTCCTATATAATCTTTTAGCGTCTGAGGACGTAGACTCCCTTCGATCTTCACGTCCTCATCCAAAAGCTTTGTCTCTATTATTCTGGATGCCATAGAATCCTCCAAAAATTACAATGTACTGATTATTTTCAACGCCTGTTTCAGTATCGTTCCAGCGTCCATATCTTCTGTGACTGTAATCTGCCGCACAGCTTTGAGCGCATCAGAGGGCGTATACCCCAGTGATGTCAATGCTTCAACCGCTTCATTTTTCGCACTGTTTTGGGTTGGCACACCCGCAGCCATAACATCTGGTTCCAGAGCCGCGCTGCCCATGAGCTGCACTTTGTCCCGCAGTTCCAAAATAATCCGTTCCGCGGACTTCGCTCCAATCCCCTGCGCTTTGGAAATCGCTTTAACATCCCCCGACAGAATAGCAAACCGCAAGTCTTCAGCGCTCATTGCCGACAAAATACTCAGTGCCCCCTTAGGACCTATTCCATTGACTGCAATCAGCTTCTTATATATTTCCAAGTCATCTTTAGAGAGAAAACCAAACAGATTGAAGGCATCCTCACGCACACTTGTATAGGTATAAATCTTGACAGTGGCACCGATTCCCGGCAGACGCTGCGCCACACTGAGCGGAATCCTGATATTATATCCGATATTGTTGCATTCCAGCACCAGATTGTCCTCGGTGATGTCTACGATTTCGCCTTTGATATATGCATACATTGATTCCACACGCCTCCATAATTATCAAAAAGGGAGAAAACCTCTCCCTTTTTGTTGTTTTTAATTATTGATAAATTTGTCCTCTTCGTTGTTCCAGCTATAGAGCTTGCGGATCTCCTCACCGATCTTCTCAGATGGATGCTCTGAAGCAAGCTTTCTCATCGCCTTGAAATGTACCTGACGTCCTGCCGGAGACATGTCTAACAAAAATTCTTTCGCAAAAGAACCATCCTGAATATCCGAGAGGATCTTCTTCATCGTCGCTTTTGTCTCCTCTGTGATCAGCTTGGGACCTGTGATATAATCACCATACTCTGCTGTGTTGGAGATCGAATATCTCATGCCCGCAAAGCCTGACTGATAAATCAGGTCAACGATGAGTTTCATCTCATGGATACACTCAAAGTAAGCATTTCTCGGATCATATCCAGCCTCAACGAGTGTCTCAAATCCAGCCTGCATCAGTGCGCATACGCCGCCGCAAAGCACTGCCTGCTCACCGAATAAATCTGTCTCTGTCTCTGTTCTGAACGTCGTCTCAAGCACGCCTGCTCTCGCACCGCCGATCGCAAGTGCATAGGCAAGCGCCAGCTCAAGTGCTTTTCCTGTAGCATTCTGCTCTACTGCCACCAGACACGGTACGCCCTTGCCAGCCTGATACTCGGAACGAACTGTGTGTCCGGGTCCCTTTGGCGCGATCATGGTCACATCGACATCCTTTGGCGGTGTGATACATCCAAAATGGATATTGAAACCATGCGCGAACATCAGCATATTGCCTGCCTCAAGGTTGGGCTCGATATCTTTCTTGTACATATCTGCCTGCAACTCATCATTGATCAAAATCATGATGATGTCTGCCTTCTTTGCCGCCTCCGCTGCTGTATAAACTTCAAATCCCTGCTTCACTGCCTTGTCCCATGACTTGCTGCCCTCATAGAGACCAATAATGACATGACAGCCGGACTCCTTTGCGTTTAACGCATGGGCATGTCCCTGACTGCCGTAACCGATCACTGCGATTGTCTTGCCCTCTAACAAAGAAAGGTTGCAATCCTCCTGATAATAAATCTTTGCTTCTGACATTTTTCATTCCTCCTAGAAATATATGTAAAATATAATAATGTAGTACCTACTCCAGATTGACAAGTTCATCTGTGCCGCGTCCAAGCCCGGCAATGCCAGTCCTTGCAATCTCAAGAATCTCATAATCCTGCAACAGACCGATAAACGCCTCAATCTTTGACTGATTACCCGTCAGCTCAACAATCAGGCTGTCCACATTGACATCAATAATCTTTGCCCTGAAAATATCAGCCACTGCTATGACGCCCTGGCGCTTCTCCGGCGTTGACTTCACCTTGATCAGGCAAAGCTCTCTGTATACACTTTTCTCAGGCTTTAATTCACGGATATCCCTCACATCAACCAGCTTCGCAACCTGTTTCTCGATCTGGTCTAAAATATCCTCATCGCCAGAAGTCACGATGGTAATGCGGGTAAAGCGGGAATCTGCGGTGACACCTGCTGTAATACTCTCAATATTATAGCCGCGCCTTGAGAACAAGCCTGAAATACGGCTCAAGACACCGGCATTGTTATCAACCAATAGCTGAAATACTCTTTTCTGCATAAAGATACACTCCCTTATCCGCAGCAATATTTATACTGCATAAATAACCAAAAATAATTGTATCATTTTATACTGGTGGTCAATCTTTTCGACCATCAGTATAACAACTATGATATTAATTGTCAATACATTTAGGCAAAGCCAGCGTTCCCGTTCTTGCAACTTCCACGATACTGATCGACTTGAGCATGTCCAGCATCACCTTGATACGCTCTGGCATATCGCAGATTTGAATGATCATGTTATTGTTGGACATATCCACGATATCTGCCTTCATAATCTCACAAATCTCCATAATATCACGCCGCGTACCACGATTGTACTTAACCTTAATCAGCATGAGTTCTCTGCTGATGCTGTCCTTCTCATCAAATGTTTTGACCTTGATCACATCGAGTTTCTTGTTTAGCTGCTTCTCAATCTGTTCGATCGTCCGCTGGTTTCCAGAGCTCACAATGGTCATGCAGGAAACTGCCGGGTCATCTGTCTCACCCACCGCAAGGCTGTCAATATTATAGCATCTTCTTGAGAACAGACCTGATACTTTACAGAGCACACCAGCCCTGTTTTCTACTAATACGGAATATATTTTTTTCATATTCATATAGACTGGAACCTCCTTATTTTACTAAATCCATAGGGTCTACGAGACACTCCATGAGCATTGTGTTGTCGTCCGCCAGAAATTCTATGATTTTTTCCTGCGCATGGGACATATTTTCCACGCGGATAAACGGGATATCATATGCCGCGGCAAGTTTCTCAAGGTTTGGTGTCCCCTCCTTGATATCCACTACAGAATAGTTGTCCTTGTACGTATAATGCTGAAATTCGCGCACCATGCCAAGATAATTATTTTTGATTACGATAATCTTGACAGGAATATGATGCTGCATGATTGTCGCAAGCTCCATCATGGACATCTGGAAAGAGCCATCGCCGCAGACAGCCACCACCTGCCTGTCCATGTCACCGCGTTTGGCACCCATCGCAGCCGGGATGGAATATCCCATCGTCCCCATTCCGCCCGAGGTGAGGAAACGTCCTTTTTTTACAATATGATAATTACAGCTCCAGATCTGATTTTGTCCGACATCAGCAACATACACGGCATCTTCCTTCATTTCATGGGAGAGCATTGTGATAAAAGCAGCCGGGTCTACATAGGCAGGGTTTGGCTCGCGCTTCTGTACCATTGTCTCGCGGTATTCTTCCAGCGTGCGAATCCACGCTTCGTGTTCACAGGTAAGTTCCTCTTTGGCCATATCCTCGAAAATATGTCTGGCATCTCCCACCAGCGGAATAGAAGGGCCAACATTTTTGCCAATCTCAACAGGGTCCACGTCAATATGTACCAGCACTTTATTGGTTGTGATGAGATCAGGCTGGCTGACAGCTCTGTCCGCCACACGCGCCCCCACCATAATCAAGAGATCGGATTCATTCATGGCGCGGTTCGCATAGGCTTTGCCATTGTTGCCAACCATCCCAAAATACATCGGGTCCTCCGTGGGCATCACACCGATTCCCATCATGGTAGATACCACCGGAATCCGGTATTTATCTGCAAATGCACGAATCTCTGAAACTGCCTCGCTCAGATGGACTCCGCCCCCCGCGCAGATGATAGGCCGCTTTGCTTTTTCGAGTTCCTTGATCACTTTCTTAATCTGTACGATATTCCCTTTTACAGTCGGCTTATAAGCGCGGATATTCACTGATTCGGGATATTTAAAATTCTTGATGGCAGCGTTCTGTATATCAATGGGAACATCTATCAACACAGGTCCCTTTCGCCCGGAATTGGCAATATGGAAGGCTTCTTTGAAAACACGTGGGATATCTTCTGCATTTTTGATAAGATAGCTGTATTTGACAAAGGACTCCACAGCGCCTGTGATATCTGCCTCCTGAAACACATCGCTTCCAATCTGTTCACTTTTCACCTGTCCCGTGATGCATACCATAGGAATGCTGTCCGCGAAGGCTGTCGCGATACCAGTGATCAAATTGGTAGCACCCGGTCCGCTCGTGACAGCACACACGCCCACTTTACCGGTGACTCGGGCTTCTCCGCTCGCTGCATGTGCAGCATTCTGCTCTGTTCTAACTAATATTGTCCTGATCTGTGAATCGAGAATGCTGTTATAAAATGGGCAGATCGCTACGCCGGGATAACCATATACCGTTGTAACACCCTCATTCTCGAGACATTTTACGATTGCGTCAGCACCGATCATGATGTTCACTCTTATCCTTTCAAATCTATTTTGTTCTGTTGTTCCTGTTTTTCTGCAACAAAAAACATATTAATTATACATAATAATGCAGATTAAGTAAACCATTTTTTATGAATTTTCCAAGTTACTGTTCTGACAGGACTTAGCATTTATTGCTAAGTCCGTGAGAAAACGTATAGCTTGTTAAGTCAAAATCCATTTGCGAAGCAAATTTTGCATGGATTTTGACCTGTTATTGGAACGGAGTGAACAGTAATTTTCCAAATAAATCATATACGATTGCTTTTATGGATAGATTGTGATAGAGTATAATACTGTAAAAGAACGCTTTTGGGAATATGAATAAAGATGCAAAGGAATTTTCAGGAAATGAACACTCAGTTAAACACTCAATTCAACAAACCATTTACTATTAAAACGATTAGAATTTTTTCGGCAGCAATGCTTGGCGCGGCAGTTCTCTCAGGATGCGGCGATACGAACGCAGAGGAAGAGGCGCTTGCAAGCTTTTCCTCCTCCGTTTCGGACTTTACGGACTACATACAAGATGCGGATGAGAAGCTGAATAATCTGGATATTTATCAAGCAACGTCCGCCGATGAGCTTTTGGAAATCTTGGATGAAATGGATGCCAGATTTGCAGAATTTGCCAGCATTGATATGCCTGCCCAATACGAGGGTGTGAAGGGACTGGCAGCACAGGCAAGCGAAGAGATGTCCCTCGCCGTATCACACTATCACACGGCATTTGAATCCGAGCCATTTAATGAAAACTATGCCGACGCTGCATACCAGTGTTATAAAAACTCCTATGAATATGTCCAATATATGGGATACCTTATTGCCGGTGAGAAGATTCCTGAAAATGATCATGTCAAAGTATATGAAGAAACCAATGACAAAAATATCCTAGACAAATGGCTGTCAGATGACGAGAGCGAAACAAATACGGCTTCCGATCAGATTTCAGAAGCCGCAGAATAAATAGCACTATTCATTTCCTTTAAATTCACGCAGTCTCCGATCGGTATCGCGCTGTGCCAGATAAGAAAAAAGTAAAAGCGCCAGATCGGACCCGCCATCATAGAGCATGGCGATTCCCAGAAGAACCATCGTAATCTCATATGCTGTAAATGGATTAAACACCAGCAGCAATCCCACAACCAGCGTAAGAATTGCAGCAATCAATGCAATCCACCATTTCGTACTTCCAGCCTTCTTGATATCCAGTGTATACTGGATGTCCATCAGACCATGAATCAGCACGATAATTCCCACCACTACCGGAATAATTGAGAGTACGATATGCGGCTGGGTACATATCCAGATTCCCAGCAGTACCAGCACAATTCCCATCATCATGACAAACTTGTTGTAAAAACCAAGCCGCTCTCCGCGCAGAAAGCTGATGAGCTGGAAAACACCCATCACGATCAGTGCGCCGCCAAGCAGATAACACAGCAAGACACCAAGAATGTGCGGCCAGATCACAAGAACAAGTCCCAGCAAGACCATAATGACTGCATTGACAAAGTAATTGTGCTTCATATCCTGTATGATTGATTTCATAGACACGACCTCCTTCAATGATATAAATGTCTGAATTCTATTTTATCATAGAAGTATTGTAGCATACTCATGAAAAAAATAATACTAAAAATTTCCTAAAACACCCATTCATATAAGATCGCAAGCAATTCGCGGGCATAGTACGTCGGAAGCAGCCACAGCGCAGTATCCCCGGAGACGGCGCCATATTCCAGTCCAAGCCCCTCTGCAACCTTTCCGGCGCGGTACTCATGATAATTATTCGTCGCGATCGCAATCTTTTCATTCAGCCCCTGCTCTTTGATAATCTCATAGGAGAAGGCAAGATTTTCGCGCGTTGTAGTAGACTGGTCCTCTTTGTAGATACGCTTGGATGCAATGCCGTTCTTGACCAGATAGAGATACATACACTCCGCCTCAGAGATTGTCTCATCGGCGCCCTGACCGCCAGACACAATACACGCCGAGTCAGGATTGGCATTGAGGTATGTTAATGCCGCCTTCAGCCGCTCCTCCAAGGCGATACTGGGCCGTTCTCCATAGACCTTACAGCCCAGCACGATCACAGTCGCATTCGGCGCAGCAGGTGTGCGCGCAGCCTTGATCATCAGCGCAGTCATCACGATTACTAGAATCACTCCTAAAGCCACGCCTGCTGCCAGAATACTCAATAAAACCTTTCCAATCCGCCGCTGCCAGAATGTACACAGCATTCTGTGTACAGCCGGCATAAACAACGCATAGAGTACGACACAGACACAGAGTATGATTCCTGCCGCATTGCCGGCATTCAATATGCGCCTTCTCACAACAGGCATAAAAAATCCGCCAAATCCTGCCATTCCAAATAAAAGCAGACATAGTCTTATGATGATTTTTAATAGTTTCATTTAAACTGTATCTTTCCTTTCTGTGCGCGTGTACAAACAGCGGCAGAAAAGCTCTGCCGCTGTTGTGTTTCCATTTTTATTTAATTAAATTTTTGATTGCTATGTAACGAGGTTCTTACAATTATAACTCCTGAAGATATAATTCTGTACCATCGCTGAGTCTGTAAGACATCTGTACCGTCAGGGAATCATCGCCTACATCTCCTCTGAGCTGGTCGCGAACAGGCACAAACTGATCTGCTACGCTTGCAAACTCCTCTTCCAATTTCGCATGGATTAATTCCATATCATCATCTGATAAAGAATCAGCACTGTCTATACCAACCATCTCTTCTGACATAACAACAACCAGAACCAATGCATCCCCATTGACCTCAAATCCAGTAGTTACCTGTCCGCCAAACATCATATCCAGTGCTTCTACATAAGTAGAAGCCATCTCTGAATTAACCCAGTCCTCTACATTGCCATTTCCAGCAGCTGCTTCATCATCTGCTGCGTCTGTGTCTGCAACGGAACTTTCATCTGCTGCGTCTGTATCTGCAACGGAACTCTCATCTGCTGCATCTGTGTCTGCAACAGTACTCTCATCTGCTGCGTCTGTATCTGCAACGGAACTCTCATTTGTTGCTACCGTATTTGTCACTGCCGCATCCTCTGCCGGAGCTGGTGTTGTATCTTTTGCACCGCAAGCTGTCACGCCAAACATCATGGATGTGACAATTGTTGCTGATAATAATACATTCACAATTTTCTTTTTCATTTTAATTTCTCTCCTCATAAAATCATAAATACTTGTTGACTACCTGTCTTAATGTCTTAATGTCTTAACAATTTAGCAGTTTATCACGAATCAAATAGCCTGTCAACTTCGCGAACAAATTTTTGTAGGATTAGACATATTTACTTAAATATGGTACTAATAATCATAAATATTGCACAATACATTATAAACAATTGTTTAATATGAGCCAATTTATGGTTCATCCGGCGTCAGTGGAATCATATTGATTCCCATTTTATGCGGATACACAAGATTTCCTCCTGCCTTATTTTCAGCCTTTTCCGCCTCCTGCTGTGCCATTGCCTGCGCATCGCAGCTATCCAGCAGGAAAAAGTGTCTGGCGGACCAGGTGTTATCCTTCTCCAGCCGAAGCTCTGTAATGACATACCCGAGCGTATCTACATGCCCCAAAAAGCCTGATACATAAGTTTTCAGCAATAATACCGGCGTCTCCTCTCCGCTGTATGTGACGATATTGCACCCGCTGACAGCGTCCGCGAGAATCCTTTCATTTGGTTTTTGATCTTGATCTTTATTTTGAAGAACTTTTTTCAGTTCAGCAAGCATATGATTCTGTTTATAAATCTTCATCAGCGCATCCATTTTAAGGACTGCTACCGTCTGGCAGCGTTTCTCTTCTCCAAGCTGTATCAAAAGCTGCGGTTCTTCCCCTTCCGGCGCCATGTACGCTGAAAACACCGGAAAACCATTTTCTTCACTGTAGCCGTCTGGCAGAGGTATCTGTCTGCCTGTCTTTGCGTCTGTCACCCGGAGCGCATACCCGCCGTCTCCTCCATTGTAGCCTAAGTTTATAAGCTCCACCTGCTCCATGACGCCATCGCCATTGAGATCTATTTCCTGCGGAAACGTTGTCGTTGAAGTCTGCTCATGGTGATCTGGAAACAGCGCTTCGAGCTGTATCGCATCTTCCCGCACTCTCTCCTGCACATTCTCCCCGCTGATGACATACGGTGCAGTATTCATTTCGGGCATTTCCGATATTTCTGAGTTCTGTTCAGAAATATCCGGTGCCGTAGATGGAACCCAGATGCCGTCTGAACCATACGGACGCAGCATCTGCACTGTCACACTGCTGCCATCTTCATAAAAATCAAATGTCACGATGCACACATTCTCGTCCGTTACCGATTCCCGGACGCGCGTCCCGACTTTGTTCGGATTATTTAATATATTCAGCAGATACACAGCGGCAGTGTCCGGCGCAAACAGCTTTTTGTAAAAATCACTGTTTCGATTTTCTACTGCATTCTGGTTTAATGCCTCCCCTGCCCCGTTAAACGAATAATAATCCATCATTGTTTCTGTGATGCCGTTCGGATACGCCTGATAAAATTCTGCTGCGACGCAGATGCTGTCCATATACTGCAAGGATTCCGACGTAATGACACAAGCGTCATCCGCCATGTCATACGTAAGCAGTTCCCGCCATACTGTGACATGCGGGTCAGATACCCATGCATAATACAATATTTCCGCATTGTGTTCGGTCGCGCTGAGGATATGGTAATTTAATGCTCTTCCATTTTCATTATATGCAGCCCCCCACGGCCACGGACTTGACCAGCCAAAGGAAGCAGATTCATTTCCGCCGTCTTCGTCCAGAAATAGCAGCTCCTGCTCCACAAACTGCTGAATCACCGCTTCATCGGCAAAATCCAAAATTGTCTTAGCATCCCGATCGCAGAACGCAATCGCCCACTTTTCGATTGTCTTTGCCGCAACAGTAAGCTTATGCCCCTTGAGCTCATCCATCTGCTCCTGTGACTGTGCACTGATTTTTACAAAAATTGAGCCATCCGCTATATCAGGCACTATGTCTGTATTTGCTTTGTGCAGTTCAGAGGACTCCTCTGCGTCAAATCGCAGCATCCCATTTCCAACACTCGTAAACTGATAGTGATACTTCCCGTCATAGGTCACTGCCTTCACGCAATCTGACACAATGTCATACTCCCCAAAATTCAAATAAGAACTGAATGGATCATAGCCAAAAGAAAATGTGCCGTCTTTGCCCAGACTCAGCCCGGGTATATATACACCCCCATTTTCATACATGGCATTATATTCATCTAATGTTAAAAATTCTTCCTGTTCAGATTCAGGCAAAATCATCCTGTATTCGCCGGCAATCTTATCTATGGAATCTATCTGTATTGTTTTGTCTGACGCCACCAAATCTTCCTGCGCCGGCGCATCCGGCTTTTTCTGTATCTCGTCTGTCGCCACCATATCCGTCTTTTTCTGTGTCATAAAGCACACCGGGACGACAATACATGCCAACACTGCTGCCACCAGCAGCCAGAACGCCGGCTTTTTGTAATGCAGCACATTTTTCACGCGCTCTTTCACACTGACCTCGCCAAAAGCAATCGGGCAGGCTGCGATCATGCGGTGATTTACAGCGCTGTCAAGCAGTGCCTGTGAGTACGCCTTTTTATACGCTGTGCCGTGCTCGCGGACCACATACTCATCACAGATCAGTTCGATATCCTTACAGAGCATGATATAAGCCGCCCACACGCAGGGATTGAACCAATAGACTGATAAGATCAGAAACCCCAAAGGCTTTATCAGGTAATCCTTTCTCTTTCTGTGAATCTGTTCATGGCAGAGTACATAGGGAAGCGCATCCTGCGTAATACCGCATGGAATATAGATGCGCGGATGCAGAATGCCAAATAAAAACGGGCTTTCAATCGCATCGCTCTGATAATATTTTACAGCACCGTCGGCATACACCGCCTCTGTCGGCACAGACATTCTAATGCGATTTTTCAGACGCAGATAGCTATAAAACATATAGCAAAGCATACCTGCCAGACCCACTGCCCAGATCTTCGCGCAAAACATCCACTTTACCTCTGATTTCGTTTTGTTTGTTTCCGTAAATTCCGTGAAAGGAACATATGTATTCTGAACGGGCTGACTGACAGGCTTTTTCAAGTCTGTATCTGATGCGGTATTGTCTCCGGGCTGTTCCATTTCCAGCTCATACAAATATGCATTCACCGCCCTGGTATCTGGTATCAGACTGAATACGGATTCAACGGAAAACGGAAAAATCAGCCGAATGCCAACCAGAAGCCACAGAAAACTGCGCATTTTTTTCGGCGCCTTCCGCAGCAAAAACCGCACAAGCAATACTGCCAGAATCAGATAACTTGCGGAAATGCTCATCTGAAAGAGCTGCTGAAATAACTTTATAAACACCATAGTATCCCCCTTTCCAACAATATACTACTCTTTATAAGTATCTATAATTTTCTGAATTTCATCGACTTCCTGTTTGGAAAGGTTCTTTTTTCGTGCAAAAGCTGCGATAAAACTAGGCAGCGACCCGGAAAAAGTGCGTTCTACAACCTCGGCACTCTCCGCCGACTGTACATCCTCCCGTGAAATCAGCGAGGTTACAACAGCGCCCTCGGACTTTAACACGCCCCGCTCAGAGAGTCTTCGTATCACAGTGTATGTGGTGGATTTCTTCCACTCCAATGCTTCATTGCACAAGCGAACCAGTTCACTGCTTGTCACGGGTTCATGCTCCCACAAGATTTCGCAGAAACGATATTCACTCTCAAATATTTTTGGTACTTCCATTTTTATCTTCCACCTTTCTGATTTTTTCTACGGTTTCTTATCGTATAGTTTCTTATCGTATGGTTTCTTACCGTATGGTTCCTTACCGCTCGATCTCTATTCCTGATGTTTGCAGCGTTTCCAATACATGCTCATGCTCCAAACGGCACAGAGACAAATCAACTTTTTTCAGTTTCGGCAGTTTTAGCAGCAAGCGGCAGTCAGAAAAATTGGTATTGCATAAAGAGAGCGTCTCAACATTTTTGCATTCCGCCAGAAAAGAAAAATCCTCTATACAGAGATGTTCGATCACCAGTCTCTCTAAATTCCGCATCCGTCCGATCAAAGACCAGTCACCAAGCGCATAATAATAAGGCTTTTTCAATGGAATGTTCTTATCGGGCGGAACAATATAAGTCCAGTGAGTACTGTCGTCAACGCAAAGATGCCAGTTTTTGATTTCCAGTATCAGCGTCTTGATCTCCAAAAGTGTCTGATCCCACTCCTGCGGCGTAGCGGGCAAGCCGCCAAAACATTCTTGAATCACCAGCGCGATAAAAGGATGAACCGCAATGCCGCCTGTCTCATGCTTCTCGTTCACTTTCAAATTGATCTCATCATCTATTTGCAAAAAGATACGCCGAGGACGCATAATCCCCAGTAATTGGGGATTGATAAATTCGTCTCTCACATGCTCTGCCATAGCGCGCGCATTTCGGAAAACCAAATCATAACTTCTCCGTAATTCCTCGTCCAGTTCTTCGCAGACCCGCTCCAACGCTGCCAGAAGCGTTTCATCTTTAACTACCGGCACTGCAAGCAGCGCTGCATTCAAAAGTTCAAGATTCTCCCGCTCTTCCAGTTCTTTCAGAAACACATCTAAATTCGCCACTGCATCTGGGAATGTCCCAAAGGTGCGCAGCAATGTTGGCTTCTCCTTTTCACCCACAATATCCAAAAGTCCTGCTACATCCCGCAGTTTCAGCCATGGACGTTTTTTGAACATCTCAAATGCAATGTACCAGTGTTCCTGTGAAATCTGGGGCAGTACCTTCATAATCCGTTTTCCCCAATGATCTAGGAAAGCCCATGTCTCTTCCTCACTACCCCTGTAACGATTACGGACATCATAAATTTCCCAGATAATTCCATCATACAAGCCCAGCGCCCAGCGCTGTTCCAGAAAAGCATCCAGCTCTTTCGTAGGCAAGAATCCCAGCAGCCATCTGGTATTTGATTCGTGTATATACTCCTGTGCCGCTTCTACAATCCACGCTTTCGATGCTGCTGACAGGACTGGGAATTTCTCCATGCTGGAAAGAATCAGTCGTTTCTCCTCCTTATCTGTAGTATTTTGATAACGCTCCCGAAGTTCGTCTTCATCGCCGTCTAAATTTGTTCCAAACCAAAAAATATGATATCCGCCGCTGACTTCACGCAGCCATCTTTTGTACCATGCAAGAAAGCCCTGTTCCCTTGGAAAGAAAACGTATGTCAGTTCGCTTTCCACATACACAACCCGCCCCTCGTTTGGACCTGACAGCAATAAATACATAAAATAAGAATCTCCCTGACTGCCAATCGGTATACAGCCCTGTAGATAGTCCTCTCCTTCTGTCTCAGAATCGTTTTCCTGTTCCTCGTCATCAATCATATGCGCACAGTCATATTCCTCATCATCAAGTTCTTCATCTTCATCTTCATATTTATATTTATATTTATCTTCATCTTCATCTTCATAGTATTCCTGTGGGATCTCGATTCCCGGATATAACACAGGTTCTTTTTTGAAGTCAATGTCATCTTCCAGCCAGTACAAAATCTTCTGCAAAGAAAACAGGCCATAATAAGGTCCTGCACCGCCATTGCCTGCCAATAACAAAAAATTGCGGTACTCCTCTGGCAGCCTGACACCGATTTTCTGTTCAAACTCCTCCACTTCCTCGACAGACGCCGGCGGATTCCACTGGTACTGATGCGATTTCGCCCCAAACTGGTAGCAGTATTTATCCACTGCTTTTGCTTTGTTCAACAACGCTCTTAATTCCTCCAACGGAAAACTCTCTGACATACTTAGTCCTCCTCGTTTTATCCATATTTCTTGATGTCCATCTATGACGGTTTGCTGGTTCGCTATATCCCGCATATACAAACAAGGTCTAATGCATTAAACCTATTGTCAGTTTAACACATTAGACCCCAAGTGTCAATCTATATTTTGTTGGATACCGCTTGGAACAAATTCTTTGTTACTGCATCATTTTCTTCACAATATAGCACGATAACAAAGAACAAAGAATCCCTTCCAGCACAACACATACCAGCATTTTTGCCAGCATCTCATAAAATGCTTCAACAGTCGCAAGATTTCCAAGAATACGCAGAAACCCAGATGCCAGTGCTGCGCTTGTCAGTGTCAGTCCATAGATGGCTTTGTGTAGTTTATATCCGCGAAACCGAAGCAGATTCGCCGCGGTAAAAATACCAAGCTGCAAGGCGGCGACCCAACAAAGCCACCGATGTAAATAGTATCCGATTTCGCTGATTGGTATGTGCAAAACATGCGCACCGCTGCCAATAGGCAGGCTCACAATAACAATCATAAAATACACGATAAGCAGCGCGATGCTCATCACCATGAGGACACTCGGAAGTCTCGACGCCTTTGATGGCTCTACATGATGTTCTTTATATCCGTTTCGGGGAGGATTTGTTACAAAAAATTTCTTCCATCTTCCATTTCTTTGCCGGGAGAATAACTGCTTTCTCACCAATAATGTCTCTTATACTGCGCCGCCCCAACTGTTGCCGTTCCCTCAATGCCACGCCCATATCCTCACACCTACGATATCCGAATTTTTCACCTTATG
>ERZ779622.198-NODE-198-length-40815-cov-8.572767_pt1 | contig 40815 bp, 39 predicted proteins | sample MGYA00514188_ERZ779622 | MGnify/ENA primary metagenome ERZ779622 (study PRJEB29562, sample SAMEA4376702) | mouse gut metagenome | isolation source: Cecum | study: EMG produced TPA metagenomics assembly of the A DSS colitis mouse model was used to assess the... | reverse complement strand
CGCATTCCACTACGCACCCCTCGCGCACCTCTCGGGGGGCGTGGATTGAAATAATGTTTCCATCTTGGGTTTCTGTCTACCCAGCTGTCGCTCCCCTCTCGGGGGGCGTGGATTGAAATAACCTCCACCGTGACAACGTAGGTCTGTCCTGCGTCGCTCCCCTCTCGGGGGGCGTGGATTGAAATTGATGTTCGTTATTATTGCGTTCGTGGGTCTGGGGTCGCTCCCCTCTCGGGGGGCGTGGATTGAAATCTGAGCTGCCTACGATATCTGTTACCTCCTGCAGTCGCTCCCCTCTCGGGGGGCGTGGATTGAAATAAATTTCCCCGGCTTGTATGTCCCGCTCAACAGCAGTCGCTCCCCTCTCGGGGGGCGTGGATTGAAATGGAATGGCTGCGCAGACGGGGGAGCGCTCGTGGACGTCGCTCCCCTCTCGGGGGGCATGGATTGAAATGAGTACGGGGGCGACCCGTACACGTTCCGGCCCCCGTCTGCGCCGGTTCGTCATACGCTCTTCATGAAAAACGCTCCCGCTGGTTTGATGGGAGTGAGGTTCATGTTTTGAAATTCTTTGATGAATGATAGGGAAAGGATAGTCCGAAGGACAAAAACAAGACCCTGCGTCGTTAGACGCAAGGTCTTATTTTTCTATGGCGTAGGCTGGTGCTTATTGCCCTTTACAGGCTAAATCACATTGCCCTACGACAAAAGAAATCAGTCTTTGCGGGGGTTGGCAATGGCGGCTTGAGCGGCAGCCAGCCGGGCGATGGGCACCCGGAAGGGGGAGCAGGACACGTAGTCCAGCCCGATATCGTGGCAGAACATGACGGAAGAGGGATCACCGCCGTGCTCGCCGCAGATGCCCAGATGGACGTTGGGGTTAGTGGAACGGCCCCAGCGGCAGGCGTTGGCAATCAGACGGCCCACGCCGTGCTGGTCCAGACGGGCGAAGGGGTCCTGCTCGTAGATCTTCTTCTCGTAGTAGGCCTCCAGGAATTTGCCCGCGTCGTCCCGGCTGAAGCCGAATACCAGCTGGGTCAGGTCGTTGGAGCCGAAAGAGAAGAAATCGGAGTGGGGGGCAATATCGTCGGCGCACATGGCGGCCCGGGGGATTTCGATCATGTTGCCCACCTTGTACTTCATATTGGAGCCGGCCTCTTTAATCAGAGCGTCCGCCACCTCGGTGACAATGTTCTTCACATAGTCAAACTCCTTCAGCTCGCCCACCAGAGGAATCATGATCTCGGGGACCATGTTCCATTCGGGGTGGCGGGCCTGGACGGCCAGGGCGGCCTTGATGACAGCGCGGGTCTGCATCCGGGCGATCTCAGGGAAGGTGACGGACAGGCGGCAGCCGCGGTGGCCCATCATGGGGTTGAACTCGTGGAGGCCGGCGATGATGGCTTTGATGTCGGCCACGCTCTTGCCCATATCCTTGGCCATCAGCTCAATGTCGGCCTCCTCGGTGGGGACAAACTCGTGCAGCGGGGGGTCCAGGAAGCGGACGGTCATGGGACGGCCCTCCAAGGCCTCGTACATGGCCTCAAAGTCGCCTTGCTGCATGGGCTCCAGCTTGGCCAGAGCCTTCTCGCGCTGCTCCACGGTGTCGGAGCAGATCATCTCCCGGATGGCGGGGATGCGGTCGGCCTCGAAGAACATGTGCTCGGTGCGGCACAGGCCGATTCCCTGGGCGCCGAACTTGACGGCCTGGGCGGTGTCACGGGGATTGTCGGCGTTGGTGCGCACGCCCATCTGGCGGTACTTGTCGGCCCAGGCCATGATGCGGCCGAACTCGCCGGAGATGGAGGCGTCCACAGTGGGGATGGCCTCGCCGTAGATGTTGCCGGTGGAGCCGTCCAGGGAAATCCAGTCGCCCTCCTTGTAGACCTTGCCGTCCAGCTCAAACTTCTTGTTCTCCTCGTCCATCTTGATGGCGCCGCAGCCGGACACGCAGCAGGTGCCCATGCCCCGGGCCACCACGGCGGCGTGGGAGGTCATGCCGCCCCGAACGGTGAGGATGCCCTGGGAGGCCACCATGCCCTCAATATCCTCGGGGGAGGTCTCCAGCCGGACGAGACACACCTTCTCGCCCCGGGAGGCCCACTCCTTGGCGTCATCGGCGGTAAAGACGATCTTGCCGCAGGCAGCGCCGGGGGAGGCGGGCAGAGCGGTGGCAATGGGGGTAGCCTTCTTCAAAGCGGCGGGGTCAAACTGGGGATGGAGCAAGGTGTCCAGGTTGCGGGGGTCGATCATGGACACGGCCTTCTTCTCGTCAATCATGCCCTCGTCCACCAGGTCGCAGGCGATCTTCAGGGCGGCGGCGGCGGTGCGCTTGCCGTTGCGGGTCTGGAGCATGTAGAGCTTGCCCGCCTCCACGGTGAACTCCATGTCCTGCATGTCACGGTAGTGGTCCTCCAGGGTCTTGCACACCTGCTCGAACTGGGCGAAGGCCTCGGGGAACTTGTCGGCCATCTCGCTGATGGGCATGGGGGTGCGCACGCCGGCCACCACGTCCTCGCCCTGGGCGTTGGTCAGGAACTCGCCCATCAGCTTCTTCTCGCCGGTGGCGGGGTTGCGGGTGAAGGCCACGCCGGTGCCGCAGTCGTCGCCCATGTTGCCGAAGGCCATGGACTGCACGTTGACGGCGGTGCCCCAGGAGCCGGGGATATCGTTCATGCGGCGGTAGACAATGGCGCGGGGGTTGTTCCAGGAGCGGAACACGGCCTTGATGGCGCCCATGAGCTGTTCCTTGGGGTCGGAGGGGAAGTCCGCGCCGATCTTGGCCTTGTACTCGGCCTTGAACTGGCCGGCCAGCTCTTTCAGATCGCCGGCGTCCAGCTCCACGTCCTGGGTGACGCCCTTCTTCTCCTTCATGGCGTCGATGAGCTGCTCAAAGTACTTCTTGCCCACCTCCATGACCACGTCGGAGTACATCTGGATAAAGCGGCGGTAGCAGTCCCAGGCCCAGCGCGGGTTGTTGGACTGCTTGGCAATGACATCCACCACCTGCTCGTTCAGGCCGAGGTTCAGGATGGTGTCCATCATGCCGGGCATGGAGGCCCGTGCGCCGGAGCGGACGGAGACCAGAAGGGGGTTGGACAGGTCGCCGAACTTCTTGCCGGTGATCTTCTCCAGCTTGTCGATATACTCCATGATCTGGGCCTGGATATCATCGTTGATCTTTTCCCCATCCTCGTAGTATTGGGTGCAGGCCTCAGTGGTGATGGTGAAGCCCTGGGGGACGGGCATGCCGATGTTGGTCATCTCGGCCAGATTGGCGCCCTTGCCGCCCAGCAGATTGCGCATGTTAGCGTTGCCCTCGGAAAAGAGGTACAAAAATTTAGTGGCCATTGGTATCATTCCTTTCAGTAGTGTATCCGGCGTCCCGGCCGGCCAGATCCCGGGGAGGGACGCCGCGCGTTGCCAGAAACGGGGAATAGAAATATTGTCCGAGTTTCTGGAATACCGTGCATAACATTATACAGACGGCCAGGTCATATTTCAAGGTGATTTAGAAATTTTTTACATAGAAATTACAGACGAAATTTTGTTGAAAAAGGCGGTTGATGGAGCTATAATTAGAATAGGTGAAAATTTTCTTTGGAGAAGAGAGGTCGGTCGGAATGGCGCAATGGCTGCGGCAGCCGCTGGGTCTGTATCTGCTGGCGGTCAACCTGGCCGCCTTTATGCTGATGGGGGCTGACAAGCGCCGGGCAAGGCGGGGAGCGTGGCGGATTTCCGAAAAGGCGCTGTTTCTCCCGGCGGCGCTGGGCGGAGCTTTGGGCGGCGTCTTGGGAATGTGGGTCTTTCACCACAAGACCCGGCACTGGTACTTCCGCTTGGGCTTTCCCTTGCTGCTGCTCGCGCAGCTTCTCGGGCTGAGCTGGCTGGCGCTGCGTCAAGGCTGATGGGCCATAAGAGAAAGGTGCTGTGTGAAGATGGAATATGATTTTACTTCCCTGATGGACCGGCGGGGCAAAGACGCTCTGGCCCTGGACGGCCTGGGGCGTCAGGCGGGCGCTCCGCTGGTCCCCCGAGAGGGTTTTGACGCCATCCCCATGTGGGTGGCCGACATGAATTTCCCTCTGCTGCCCACCATCCAGGAGGCGGTCATCCGGCGGATGCGGGAGCCCCATCTGGGCTACTTCCTCCCCTCGGAGGACTATTACAGCTCCATTATCCGCTGGCATGAGGCCAGAAACGGGGCGGAGGGGCTGACCAGAGAATGCATCGGCTATGAGAACGGAGTGCTGGGGGGCGTGCTCAGCGCGCTGAATGTGCTGTGCTCCAAGGGGGAACGGGTGCTGGTTCACTCGCCCACCTATATCGGCTTCACCAAGGCCCTGTCCAACAACGGCTACCGCATGGTCCACTCTCCGCTGGAGAAGGACGAAGCGGGGGTGTGGCGAATGAACTACGCCCACATGGAAAAGATGATCGTGGAGCACAAAATCCACGCCGCCATCCTCTGCTCCCCCCACAATCCCTGCGGCCGGGTCTGGGAGCGGCGGGAGCTGGAACGGGCCATGGAGCTGTTTGAAAAGCACAATGTCTATGTGGTGTCCGACGAAATCTGGTCCGACATCATCCTCAGCGGCCACAGACACATCCCCACCCAGTCGGTGAGCCCGGCGGCCCGGCGGCGCACCGTGGCGCTGTACGCCCCCTCCAAGACCTTCAACCTGGCCGGCCTGGTGGGGGCCTATCACATCATATACGACCCCTGGCTCCGGGAGCGGGTGGAGCGGGAGGCCTCTCTGTCCCACTATAACGAGATGAACGTGCTGTCCATGCACGCGCTGATCGGGGCCTACCGCCCCGAGGGGCATGTGTGGGCGGACGAGCTGTGCCGGACTATCACCGAGAACGTGGAATTCGCCTGCGGCTGTATTGGGGAGCGGTTCAAGGGGGTAGAGGTATCCCGGCCCCAGGGGACCTATATGCTCTTCGCGGACTGTACCGAATGGTGCGAGGAGCATAATAAGACCATCGACCAGGTGGAACAGGCGGCCTGGGACGTGGGGGTGGCGGTGCAGGATGGCCGGATGTTCCACGGTCCCTGTCATCTGCGCCTCAATCTGGCCTTGCCCATGTCCAGGGTGCGGGAGGCCTTTGACCGGCTGGAGCGGTATGTATTTCGGAAGTAAGAACCTGTATTCATAACGGGAAAGACCCGTCCAGACAGTTGTTTGAGGTTGTGAATACAGGTTCTAAGAGGGGCTGAGACAGCCCCGGACCGGCGAAGGAGGTGAGGCCGTTGAAGCGGCGGATTTGTACGGGCCTGCTGGCCCATGTGGACGCGGGCAAGACCACCCTGTCCGAGGGATTATTATATCTCAGCGGGGCGGTGCGCAGGCTGGGCCGGGTGGACCATCGGGACGCCTTTCTGGACACCGACGCTCAGGAGCGGGAGCGGGGCATCACCATCTTTTCCAAGCAGGCGGAGCTGGCCTGGAAGGACGCCGCCATTACCCTGCTGGACACCCCGGGGCATGTGGACTTCTCCGCCGAAATGGAGCGGGTCTTGGGGGTGCTGGACTGCGCCGTGCTGGTCATCAGCGGCGCCGACGGCATCCAGAGCCACACCCGTACCCTTTGGCGGCTGCTGGAGCGGCACGCCGTCCCCACCCTCCTCTTTGTGAACAAGATGGACCTGCCGGGGGCGGATAAGGCCGCCCTGCTGGCCCAATTACAGGAAAAGCTTGACGGAGGCTGTCTGGATTTCTCGGACAGCCTGGAGCCTGTTCAGGAGGACCTGGCCTCGCTGGACGAGGGGCTGATGGACCAGTATCTGGAGGGCGGCCGGATCACGGAGGCGGACGCGGCCTCCCTGGCTGCCCGGCGGCTGGTTTTCCCTTGTTTCTTCGGCTCGGCCCTGAAGCTGGAGGGGGTGGAGGCGCTGCTGGACGGCCTGACTCAATACACGCTGTCCCCCGCCCGCGCTCCGGAGTTTGCCGCCCGGGTGTTCAAGATCGCTCGGGACGGGGCCGACCGGCTCACCTATGTGAAGGTCACCGGCGGCGCCTTAAAGGTCCGCACCCTGTTGGGAGAGGAGAAGGTCAATCAAATCCGCATCTACTCCGGCACAAAATATCAGACGGTGGACGAGGCTCCCGCCGGGACGGTGTGCGCCCTCACCGGGCCGGCCAAAACCCGGCCTGGGGACGTGTTCGGGGCGGAGCCTCCCGCCGCCGGGCCGGAGCTGGAGCCGGTGCTGAACTATCAGGTGATTCTGCCCCCCGGCTGCGATGTCCACGCCATGCTGCGCAGCCTCCGCCAGCTGGAGGAGGAAGACCCCCAACTCCGGGTGGTGTGGAACGAGGCGCTGGGGGAAATCCACCTCCAGCTCATGGGAGAAATCCAGCTGGAGGTGCTCACCCGGCTTATTCAGGAGCGGTTCGGAGTGGAGGTCTCCTTCGGGGCGGGCAGTATCGTCTACCGGGAGACCATCGCCGACACCGTGGAGGGGGTGGGTCACTTCGAGCCCTTGCGCCACTACGCCGAGGTCCACCTGCTGCTGGAGCCCGGACCCAGAGGCAGCGGACTGCGCGTCGCGTCCGCCTGCCCCACCGACCAGCTGGACCTGAACTGGCAGCGGCTTATCTTCACCCACCTGATGGAGAAGCGCCACCGGGGGGTTCTTACCGGGTCGCCTATCACCGATATGAAGATCACCCTGGTGGCCGGACGGGCCCATGTGAAGCACACCGAGGGAGGCGACTTCCGTCAGGCAACCTACCGGGCGGTGCGCCAGGGGCTGATGCAGGCGGACAGCGTCCTTCTGGAGCCACACTACGATTTTACTCTGGAGCTGCCCCCGGACTGCGTGGGCCGGGCCATGAACGACATTCAGTCCATGGGCGGCAGCGTGGAGGGCCCGGAGCAGGAGGGGGAGCTGTCTCTCCTCACCGGCCACGCCCCGGTGGCCGGACTGCGGGACTACTGGCGGGAGGTCGCCGCCTATACCCGGGGGATGGGCCGGCTGTCCTGTTCCCTCCGAGGATATGAGCCCTGTGCCAATCAGGAGGAGATTGTCTCCCAGATCGGCTACGATCCGGAGCGGGACGTGGAAAATTCTCCCGACTCGGTATTTTGCTCCCACGGGGCGGGGGTAAATGTGAAGTGGTACCAGGTCAAGGACCACATGCATGTGGACAGCGGCCTGCGGCTGGGGAAAGAGACACCCCTCCCGGAACCGGCCGCTCCCTCGGGCGGAGAGCGGCAGTATCGGGGGGGCAGCCTGGAACAGGATAAGGAGCTGCTGGCCGTTTTTGAGCGCACCTACGGGAAAGTAGACCGGGACCTTGCCTTCCAGCCCCAGAAAAAGCCTGCCCGCACCAGTCTGGACGAAGGAAAGTACGCCATTCAAAACCAGAAAACCGGCCCGGAGTACCTGCTGGTGGACGGCTACAATATCATTTTCGCCTGGGACGAACTGAAGGAGCTGGCCCAGGCGGACGTGGCCGCCGCTCGGGCGGCCCTGGAGGATATCCTGTCCAACTACCAGGGCTTCCGCAAGTGCGTGGTGATTCTGGTGTTTGACGCCTACAAGGTGAAGGGAAACCCGGGATCGGTGGAGAAGCGGCACAACATCTATGTGGTCTACACCAGGGAGGCCGAGACCGCCGACGCCTATATCGAAAAGGCTACCTACGATCTGGGGTGGGATCACCGGGTGCGGGTGGCCACCTCCGACGGCCTGGAGCAGATGATTATTCTGGGCCACGGGGCGCTGCGGCTGTCCGCCCGGGCGTTCAAGGCGGAGATCGAGCAGGCCCAGGGGGAAATCTCCGCGCTGGTGGCCGGGCTCAACCGGCGGAACGCCGGAGACCGGAAGCTGAAGAACACGGCGAGGATTATTGAGAAGAAATGAGAGGAGGCCGCCCGTGGGCGGCCTCCCTGTTGTGTCACAGCGCCCGCAGCGCCGCCCCGGCCAGCCGGGCCAGCGAGCCGGTCACGGTGAGCAGGTCCTTGGGGTCGGCGTCCAGGGCGGCCCGGAGGGCGGTGGCCAGATTTTTAGGCTCCAGGGCCTCCTTTACCGTCCTTGCGTCGCCGGAGGACAGCAGCGCGTAGAGCGTGTCGGCCACCGTCTCCCGCTGCTGGCTGGTCAGCCCGGCCAGCCAGCTTTTCAGGGTCCGGTCGATGAGGCGGCTGCCCGCGTCCACCTCCTCCAGCCGTACAAAGTCCGGCCCCAGCACCTGCCAGGAGTAGGGGTCGTGCTGGAACAGGCCCCGCTGGTCGCTGTCCACCACGGTGTGGGGCTCCTCATGGGCCAGCAGCAGCCCCACCACCGACGATCTTGGCACAAAGCTTCGGATGCGGGTGCGCAGCTCCTGGTATCCCGGGCGGGAGAGGAGGTAGGGGGTGAGGCCGGGACCGTCAAAGGACCACACCGATTTGATCCGGTCCCGTACCTTTACAGAGACCAGAGAGGCTCCCGCCACCGCCAGATTACCTCCTTTGGAGTGGCCTCCCAGCCGCAGAAGGCCGGGAAAGAAGGCGGCAGAGTCCCGGATGTACTCCGCCGCCTCCAGCTGGGCGGGGACCACGTCCATAAAGCTGAGGTTGAAGTCCTCCTTCCAGCCCACCAGGGTGCCGTCGGTACCGCGGAAGGCCAGAAAGGCGGAGCCGTCCCCCAGAAGGACGGTCAGGGCGGCGAACTGGGTCTCCTCTCTGGGGACAAAGCGGTCGGCGCAGGCGCACAGCTCCAGCCGGGCGAACCGGGGGGAGCTGGCCAGAGTTTGGAGGAGGGACAGGTCCTTCTCACACCGGCTGCGCCCCCGCAAGGTGGGAGAAAGGGCCAGATAATCTTTTGCCGCCTGTGCCAGGGGAACGGAGTGTTCCGCCTGCTCCGGAATCAGGCCGTCAAAGTGTATGTAGGACAGTGCGGACAGGATCAGTCCGTCCACAGGGGAGAAGGGGGCCCGGTCAAAGACCAGGTCCCCCCGCCAAGCCAAATAGTCCAAGAGATTGCCCACTGCCGTCACCTCTCTTCCCAGTCTATTCCATATGAGGGAAAAGGGGTTATCATCGGGATCGATTTGGAAAAACAAGAACAGGCAGTTATCCGTTATGGATAACTGCCTGACGGCTTGAGGGTGATTTGCCTCAGACAGGAGATTTTCTGTCTTATATTGCCGCCGGATACTCGTTGCACAGCAGACGGTAGGGCGGCTCGTCCTCCTCAATGGCCGGGAAGCGGCCCACCGGGGGATGGAAGCGGTTGTCGGTGTTGTCGTCGTTGCACTGGCTCACCTCGCCCAGCAGGACGGGGCCCGTGCCCTCCTCCACTGAGAAGTCGTGGTACAGCCGCTGCTGGATGTGGATGCTCTCGCCGGGGGTGAGCCGCACCTGGGCGCCGGCGGGGACGGTGTAGGTCCGTCCATCGGTGTGGACGGTGACGTCGGAGGCATAGTCGATCTCCTCGTCGGGCAAGGAGTTGTATACCCGGATGAGCACGTTTCCGCCGCCCCGGTTGATGATGTCCTCAGTTTTGTACCAGTGGAAGTGGTTGGGGGCGTACTGACCCTCCTTCAGGTAGAGCAGCTTTTCGGCATAGACCTTGGGGTACCGGTCCGCCATGGCACGGTTGCCGTTGCGGATGGTGATGAGAGAGAAGCCGAAATGGTCAAAATCTCCCTTGCCGTAGTCGGTAATGTCCCAGCCCAGCATGCAGTCCCGCACCTCGTCGTACTCGTGGCCCAGCTCCTGCCACCGCTCCGGGGTGAAGTGACAGAAGGGGGGCAAGGCAAAGCGGTACTGGGCGCACATGGCCTCCAGCTCTTTCAGCGCTTTATTGATTTCGGAACGTTTCATACATATCATCCTTATATTATAGAGTAGCCATATTTGTTTCCTCCTGACTGAATCGCATAGCCTCTCCTGAAATTCCTGTTGCTTCTGATTGGATGGTCCGCTCCAATAAACAGTTTTTAACTTGCTCTATTATGCGTTGAGGCAGGCGTCAGTCGGGAGTATCCATAGTCATTATACCACACACTTTTCATATCAGCAATATAAATGCTCAATACTGTTTTTTCTTGAAATGTTGGATTAAATGCGAAGATTGTCTTGCAATTCAGACAAATATAAGCTATAATCAGAACGCAAAGTCAAGGATACTATGTCGCGGGGCAATGTGATTCAGCCTGTAAAGGGCAATAACCACCAGCCTGCGCCATAGAAAAGATGACCTTGCATCTCACGATGCGGGGTCACTTTTTTATCTCTCGGACTATCCTTTTCTAAGGAGGCTTGAACCCCTTTGATCTACCCTGTTGTTTTCATCAATCTCTTTTTCGTCCCTGTGCTTTTCCTCTATCTGGACTATAAGAGCCGCCGCAGGCCCCTGACCCCCGGCCTGGAGGTTTTATTCCAATACTGTATCGCCGTCAGCCTCAACCATGTGGCCGCCCATGTCCTCTCCTTCTTTCTGCACAAGCTGACGGGGGTCGGCTTCGCTCTGGACTCGGCGCGCTACACAATCATCGCGCTGCTGGCTGCGTTGCTCCTGTTCGCGGCCTGTGCCGTCATCAGGGGCCTGAGGCCGGAGATCAGCGTTGCCAGAATCGGGGCGCGCAAGGTGGAAGAGCATGAACAGGACGAAGTCTGAGCGGCCCGCCGGAATGAGGTTGGGCCTGGCGGCGGCGTGCGTGATTTTTTCCGTCTCCTGTGTCCTCTGGGGGGTCAGCGTCTGGCTGGGCCGGACCTTCAACATCAACTTCCAGGAGATTCTGTACACCATGACCTCCCCCCTGGTGGGAACCGACGCGGGGGTGGCGCTTAAATGCCTGCGCGCCTGTCTCCCCCACATCTGCCTGGCGGCCCTGTTTGTCCTTACGGCCGCAGTCCTGGTCATGCTTCAGCGGCGCTTCACGGCCGATCTGTCCTTTCAGTTCCGGGGCAGGCGGCGTCAGGCCGACCTGTTCCGCCTGGCCCGCCGGTCCATGGCCGCCATCAGCGTTCTCGCCCTGTGCTGGGCCTTCCGCGCGCTCTATGTCAATCTGAGGGTAGGCCAGTATATTGAACTGCGACGCAACCCCACCACCATCTACGAGGACCGCTACGTCGATCCCGCGTCGGTGTCCATCACCGCCCCGGAGCGGAAAAAGAACCTGATCTATCTCTGCCTGGAGAGTATGGAGACCTCCTACGCCTCGGAGGAGGCGGGCGGAAGCCAGCCGGAGTACAACTATATCCCCAATCTTACCGCCCTGGCCCAAGAGAATCTGTCCTTCTCCAACTCGGAGCGGCTTGGGGGGTTCCGCGCCGTCAGCGGGACCACATGGACCATGGGGGCCATCTTTGCCGCCACCTCCGGCTTGCCCTTCTCCTTTCCCGTGGGGGAAAACGCCATGAACCGGCACTCGGAATTTGCCTCGGGCTGCACCACTCTGGGAGATATCCTGGAGGAGAACGGCTACCGCAGCATGTTCCTCTGCGGCTCCGACGCCACCTTCGGCGGCCGGAGGCTGTATTACCAGCAGCACGGCAATTATGAAATCTGCGACCTCCTCACCGCCCGGGAGGAGGGCTATATCCCCGAGGACTACAAGGTCTGGTGGGGCTATGAGGATGAAATTCTCTATCAGATCGCAAAAGACAAGCTGACCGGCCTGGCAAGGTCCGGCCAGCCCTTCAGCTTCACCATGCTCACCGTGGACACCCACCATGTGGACGGGTATGTCTGTTCCCTGTGCCGGGACGACTACGACTCCGTCACCGGCAATGTGGTCTCCTGTGCGGACCGGCAGGCGGCGGACTTTATCCGGTGGTGCGAAGAACAGGATTTCTACGACGACTGCGTCATCGTCATCACCGGCGACCACCCCAGAATGGACACCAGTCTGGTGGACGGGCTGGACTACCGCGACCGGACGGTGTACAACTGCTTTTTGAACTGCGAGGGCCCCGCCCGGGCGGTCAACCGGGAATTTACCGCGGTGGACCTCTTCCCCACGGTCCTGTCCGCCCTGGGCTTTGAGATCGAAGGGGATCAGCTGGGCTTCGGCGTGGACCTGTTTTCCGGCAGCGACACCCTCTCCGAGGTCATGGGCTTTCAGGTGCTGGACGAGGAGTTTGCCAAATACTCCCCCTTTGTGGAGGAGCATCTCAGCTGAAAAAACGGCGCGGGCCTTCAGGCCCGCGCCATTTTCTTATTCTGTGGTGTAGTTGTCGAAGTAGCCCTGGATAAAGACCACCGGGGTGCCCTTGTCCCCCGAGCCGGAGGTCAGGTCGCACAGGGAGCCGATCAGGTCGGTGAGACGGCGGGGGGTGGTGCCCTCGGAAACCATCTGGCCTACCAGGTCAACCTCCTTTTTGTGGATGCGGTCCTTGATGGCCTCCTTCAACGCCTCGCCGGACAGATCGGCGAAGTCGTTGTCGGCCAGATACTTCAGCTTGAGCTCATTGGGGGTGCCCTCCAGGCCGGCGGTGTAGGCCGGGGAGACCACCGGGTCGGCCAGCTCCCATATTTTGCCCACCGGATCCTTGAAGGCGCCGTCGCCGTAGACCATGACCTCCACATGCTTGCCGGTCTCCTGGAGGAGCTTCTTCTGGATGGCCTCCACCAGAGGCTGGCAGTTCCGGGGGAATAGCTTCACCTGGTCCTCGGTGGACTTGTTGGAGCCCAGCAGGCCGTACTTCTCGTTGCAGCCGCTGCCGTTCACCGGGGCGTTGAGAATCTCGTCCAGGCCCAAGACCCGCTCCGCCCCGGCGGCCTTGAGCAGCCGCTTGGTGCGCTCCCTGGTGTGGATATCGCAGCACAGCACGTCCTTGGTGTAGGACAGGATAGCCCGGGGGTCGTTGGCGAAGATAATCTCCACCTCGGCCCCGCAGTCCCGAATCAACTCCTGATAGTAGGCCACGTAGTCCACGCCTGTAAACGGGTGCTTCTCATAGCCGAAGAGGGAGCGGTACTGCTCCAGAGTAAGCACATCCTTATAGGGGTCCACCCCCTTCTCGTCCACCGCGTCCAGGCTGACGAGGTGGTTGCCCACCTCATCGGAGGGATAGCTGAGCATGAGGACGATCTTCTTCGCCCCCTTGGCGATGCCCCGCAGGCAGATGGCGAAGCGGTTGCGGCTGAGAATGGGGAAGATCACGCCCACCGTCCCGCCGCCCAGCTTGGCCTTCACATCGGCGGCGATGTCGTCCACGGAGGCGTAGTTGCCCTGGGCCCGGGCTACGATGGCTTCGGTCATGGCCACGATATCCCGGTCCCGGAGGGCAAAGCCGTCCTCCTTCGCGGCCTCCAGCAGAGAGCTGGTGACGATCTCCACCAGATCGTCACCGCTGCGGATGATGGGGGTGCGGATGCCCCGGGAAACGGTACCGACCATACGGCTCATAAGGAACACTCCTTGTTTTCATAGCATTGTGGAAATTCTCTCCACAATGCTATATAATATCACGATTTTGGCCGGTTGTAAATATGATTTTGCAGAGAACGCCTCATCCGTCACGGCTTCGCCGTGCCACCTTCCCCTAAAGGGGAAGGCAAAAGAGACGCACCCCTAAAGCCTGCCCCTTTAGGGGAAGGTGCCCCCGAAGGGGGCGGATGAGGTCACTACACCCCAAAGGACGCGATGGCGTCCCTCATATTCCGCCAGTCGCCTTTCAGCTCCTCCAGCCGGTCCCGGCCAGCGGGAGTGAGCCGGTAGTATTTTCGGTCGGGTCCTCCGCCGCCGGGTGCCATGTACCATTCGGTGTATTTCTCCCTGCCCAGACCCCGGAGCAGGGCGTAGATGGCGCTCTCCTGGGTGTCCGGAAAGGCGGCTCGCAGGGGGGTGAGCACCTCGTAGCCGTACTTGTCCCCCCCGGCCAGCAGCTGGAGCAGGCACAGCTCCAACAGGTCCTTCTTCAGCACAGGGCCACCCCCGTTCCAATCAGGCCCACCGCCCCGATGGGGATGAGGCGGGCGAACAGGTAGGACTGGGCGGAACTGCGGATCGCATATCCTATGTCTATGCTTCTACAGAAAAAAATGATAAAGCCGCATACTGCCGCCACCGTAACGGCCAGCGTGTATAGGGCCAGCCACCTGCGATCATAGCACTTTGCCAATATCAGCCCAGCCAAAGCGATCAGAGCGCATACCACTCCGCCATTGATAATCAGTTCCCGCTGCAAGATGACCTGCCAGGGGATGACAAGGGGATACACCTCCGCGTAGCCATCTAAAAAGCTCGAATCAAATACATGCCAGTTCCACGCCATTGTTCCCACGCCAAAAACCAGCACCACAACCAACGCCAGCACCAACCACTTGGAGGTTGTGCCGTTTTTCTGCCCGTGCCGCCGAAACCAGTATAGGGACAGCACCAGCCCCGCCGCCATGACCCACACGGGATACCACCACTGCTCGGCAAAGGTGAAATAAAAACTGCTGTGACCCATAAAGGCCCACTTGGCCAGCAGGAACACCCCGAATGCCAGCACGGCGAACACCTTAAGCCACCGGCGGTAGGTCTTTACGTCGGTGAGCAGATGGGCCGCCTGGACGGGCTCGCCCAGCTCCTCCAGCAGCTTTCCCTCGTCCCGCTCCGGCTGGAAAATCAGCTCCCGGTAGTCGGCGATGGCCTCCTCCGACTCCTGGGGCGGCAGCCGCCACCGCACCGCCCGGCTGAATTTTTTCAGATACTGCTCCTTCGTCAGGGGCTTTTCCGCCTTTGAACGGTTCATTTCAGCATCCTCCTTATAACTGTAAAAAATTCAGTATTATAAAAAATATACTACTGTTAAATTTATAGTATATCCCTACAAGAATTTTGTCAAGAGATATTTTTGACGGTTCGGCAAATTTATGGTATGCTGTCCTCATCCGTCACGGCTTCGCCGTGCCGCCTTCCCCTAAAGGGGAAGGTATAAGAAGAGACGCGCCCCCAAAGCCTTCCCCTTTAGGGGAAGGTGCCCCCGAAGGGGGCGGATGAGGCGCTTCCCCAGGAGGTGCTTCCATGGACATTCAAGCCCTTGTGGCGGCCCAGCGGGCCTGGTTCAATACCGGGGCCACCTTGCCCCTGTCTGCCCGCAGAGCGGCCCTGAAACGGCTGAGAGCGGCCATCAAAGCCCACGAGGCGGACATCAGCGCCTCCCTCTGGGCCGACCTGAACAAATCCCCCACCGAGAGCTACATGTGCGAGGTGGGGATGACCCTGTCCGAGCTGTCCTTTGTGGAAAAACGGCTGGCCGGCTGGATGGGGGACCGGCCCCATCTCACCCCCCTGGCCCAGTTCCCTGGCAGGAGCTTCACCGTCCGGGAGCCCTACGGGGTGGCGCTCGTCATGTCCCCCTGGAACTACCCCTTCCTGCTCGCCATGGAGCCCCTCATCGGGGCTGTCGCCGCGGGCAACTGCTGCGTGGTGAAGCCCTCCGCCTACTCCCCCGCCACGTCGGCGGTCATCCGGGATATTTTGTCGGACTGCTTCCCGCCGGAGTTTGTGTCGGTAGTGGAGGGCGGCAGAGCGGAGAACCAGGCCCTTCTGGATCAGAAATTTGACTATATTTTCTTCACCGGCGGAGTGGAGGTGGGCAAAGAGGTCATGGCAAAAGCGGCCAAGCACCTCACTCCCGTCACCCTGGAACTGGGGGGCAAGAGCCCTTGCGTCGTGGACGCCACCGCCAGGCTGGACCTGGCCGCCAAGCGCCTCGTCTTTGGCAAGCTGCTCAACTGCGGCCAGACCTGCGTGGCCCCCGACTATCTGCTCATCGACCGGCGGGTGAAGGACCGCTTCCTGGCCTATGTGCGCAGGTGGGTGGCCGTCCAGTACGGCGGCGACGCCCTGGACAACCAGGGCTATGTCCGCATGGTCAACCGGAAGCACTTTGACCGGGTTATGGGCCTGATCGACCCGTCCAAGGTGGTCTTTGGCGGGAAGGGCGACCCGGACACCCTGAAGATTCAGCCCACCGTACTGCACAACGTGTCCCCCGATGACCCGGTGATGCGGGAGGAAATCTTCGGCCCGGTCCTCCCTGTCCTCACCTTCGACCGGGTGGAGGAGGCGCTGGACTTCGTCAACGCCAGGCCCCACCCCCTGGCCCTCTACCTGTTTTCCCAGGACAGGGCGGTCCGGCAGATGTTCCTCCGCCGGGCCTCCTTCGGCGGAGGCTGCGTCAACGACACCATCATCCACCTGGCCACCAGCCGCCTGCCCTTCGGCGGTGTGGGCAGCAGCGGCATGGGCAGCTACCACGGCCGAAACAGCTTTGACACCTTCTCCCACCGGAAAAGCGTCGTGGAGAAGTCCGTCCTCATTGACCTGCCTGTCCGGTACGCCCCCTATACCCCCATGAAAGACAAGCTGCTGCGGCTGTTTCTGAAATAAAAAACCGGCCCCGCCGAAAGGCGGGGCCAGACAATCAACTGCGTCCGTGCCGGGGGTTGCTCTTTACCATGACAGCCGCCTCGCTGATGGCGGCGATCACGTCGGCCCGGGACTGCAGCTCATAGCTCTGCAGCTTGACCATCAGCCTGCCTTGCCGGGTAGCCACGTAGTGGGGCTTCAGGTTGTTCAGGGTCCAGGCGGCCACATCTGACTTGCAGTAGTCGCAGGTACAGCAGCCCGCCCCCTCCAGCACCACGTCCAGATTCTGCATTACAATATCTTCCATCAGGTTTCTGTATTCCACGGCCATCTTTTTTTCCTCCTAATGATCTCTATTTGCTCGTCCGCTTTCCTCTATTATATTTCTTTCCCTCAAAAAATACAATCCTTATTTTTTACTTTTATGTATGATACCGGGGATATCCAGATGGAGTTGATTTTTGTGGAACAAGTATACCTTGCCGACGCCCGCTCAGAACGGCACTTCCGGGACATGTCCCTCCTTCATGCCCTGGGCTGGCGGGCCGCCTACCGGGACAGCGTCCCGGCCGACTATATGGCCCGGGAGATCACCGACGGCCGCTGGGTCCCGGTTTTCCGGCAAAATTATGAGGAGGGCGTCTACCACGGCCTCCTGCTGTACAGCGGGGACACCCCCCTCTGCTGCGCCACCTACGGCCCCGCCCGGGTGGATGCCGCCGCCGGGGACACCATCTGTAATTTCAGCTCCCCCGATCTGGCCGCCTGGGGGGAGCTGGTCTCTCTCTACGGCCATCCGGATTACTGGGGGCGGGGGCACGGCTCCATCGTGATGGAGGAGGTCCTCCGCCGCCTGAAACAGGCGGGATATCCCGGCTGTTTTCTGTACGTCCTCCGCGAGAACGCCCGCGCCCGGCGGTTCTATGAGAAGCACGGCTTTGCCTGGGACGGACACAGCCTGGAGGTAACGCTGCCCCCGGACGCGGTACTCACCGATCTGCGGTATTGCAAAAGGTATGCGGACGCCTGACAGATTTCCTCAATACTGAGCCGCTATAGTATAACATTATTTTACGCGGCGGTAAAATCCATTTAGGGTGAACATCTTTTATAACAGAAGCAGTGTCTCGCTGAGCCGCTTGCCGGCGGCGCCCCCGAAATCTCCCGCCTGGCGGATACGAAGAAAGGAGGCGCCGTAGATGATCCGCTCGTTTTCCAGCTCGCTGTCGTTGCCTAAAAAGACGCCGATGACATGGATGCCTTTGCGGCGCAGCTTCCGGATATGAAAGCAGGTGTCGCGGATGGCCGCGTCCCCGATATATTTTTCAACCGGATGGTTCCGGCCGCTTACCATGTCGTTTGGCAGCCCGTCGCTGAAAACGATGACGATTTTGTGGTCCTCTCTCCGCTTGAGGAGCCCGACGCCGGCGGCGGCCAGGGCCAGTCCGTCCCGATTGTTTGAGGTTGCCCGGTATTCCAGAATTTTCCGGTCCGCTTCAGGCTTGTCGTCGTAGTCCCGGAAGCGCCGCAGAACGGTGTGATCGCCGTAGGTGCAGTAGCTCATCACCCGGTGGGGTATCTGAATCCGGCTCAGGGCGGCGCTGAACATGTAGCTTTGCAGCGCCACCATGGACTGGCGGGAAATTTGGGACCCGCTGGCATCGATCAGCAGTTCTACAACAACGGTGGACTGGTCCTGATGAAATATTTTGCGGAAAAGCCGCGGATCTTCACAGCGGCCCGCTTTCCAGAGGGTGCTGTTCACCAGAACGCCGTGGTCCGAGCGGTAAAATTCCGGGTCGTTTTTTAGATTCAGCGCGTTGCGGAAGGCCTGCTCGATACTGCGGATGCCCTGTCGGGCGGAATCCATATTCTCCTCCAGCATCCGCAGATTGGCGTCCCGACTGGCCTTTAAGGCGCCGGCCCTGGGGGAGTCCTCCTCGTAGGCGCTGTCCGGAAGTCCGTCCGTGAACAGCAGCCTGCGCCCCTCGTGGATGCCGGTGCAGACCGTACGCTCGATCTCCCGCATAGCCTGTTCCGTTTGAAAGCTGGGGCCAAAATTTTTGGCGAGGTACTCGGGGACCGCCGCCAGAGCCTCTTCCGACATCAAAAGGCCGTCCGACGCTGTCAGATCGGTTTTTTCATAGTTCAGCTCCGACTGGAACTCCTCCGGTTCTGCGCCCTCCGCCAACGGGTCCTCCTCGTCCCAAAGCTCCCCCGCTCCGTATTCGGGGTTGGGCAGGATATCCTGGCTGTGGTCGGGGGCGAAATATCGGGTGAAAATTTTTTTGTACAGGAGCACCGACTGGTCCACCAGTGATCTGGCGTCCGCGCAGCCGCCGCTTTCCTGGGTCAACCGGGTAAACAGCCGCAGCATGTCCTGAAAACCGGCAAAGTTTTTCAGGATATCTCTGCTTTCCGCGGTGGCCGCCCGGGGAAACTGACGGGTCAGCCAGTAGATATACATCCAATTTCGGGCCGTGTACCGCCACCGCAGCGGGTCGGCGTCCAGCAGCTCCCGGGCGGCCTGCTCCGCCATGGCCGGGATGCCGGGGCGCTGGGCCGCCAGCCTCCGGCGCACCGCGTATTCCAGACACATATGGGCGATGGGGAGCAGGATGTCCATGTCATAGGCCGCATACCGATGCCGCCGGAGCCACAGGTTCAGCTCCCCAAGGCCGAATAGCTTATCCCCGCCGCCCAGGATCACGCCTTCATATACTCCGGCCATCCCGCCGGCCCCTCGAAACGGGGCGCTCATAGCTTGGACATACTCCGGATACTCCCGCTTGCGGTGGTCCTCAGAGACAGTGAGAAACAAACTTTCTTCTCGATCCATACGCCGTTCCCCTGTCAGACAAATCTGGTCATCACCACATCCCGGACCAGCTGATACTCATACTCGTCAAAGCACTTGTTGGTGATGTTGATGTCCACCGCGTCCTTGGGGCGCATCCCGTCCGTCATCATCCGAAGCGCGGCCAGCATACCGCGCAGGTCCACCGGATGGGTGGATATCTCGCCGTTGACCGCCTTTTCGTTCAAGTCCATAAACAGTCCGATGCAGCGGCCGACGTGCGTTTCAGATGCAGTTGGGACGGCAGCCCGCAGCAGACGGCGCAGCTGTTCCGGCTGAAGGGCCGGCATGCGGATCACAGTAAAACGGGACACCAGGGCTTCGTTCAATTCCCGTGTGCCCGCGTAGCCGTAGTTCATCGTGGCGATGAAGCGGGCGGCCGGGTGCATGGGAATACAGTCATAACCCGGCACGTCAATCAGCCTGCGGTAATCCAGCACCGCGTGCATGACGGCGACGGCGTCGTTTTTCGCCATGTTGATCTCGTCCAGAATGCAGAAGCCGCCGCACCGGGCCGCCTCGGCAACCGGGCCGCCGCGCAGCCGCACCTCTCCGCCCACAAAGGTATCCGTTCCGATCAGGGTGCTGCTGTCGGTGTTTACATGGAAGGAGACATTATAGACGGGCCTTGCGAACAGCCAGGCAAGATTGTCCGCTAATATATTTTTCCCAGTGGCTTTCCCGCCGCACAGCAGAATGTTCTCTCCCTGAAGCAGCGCGGAGACGGCCAATTCAAGAATTTCCTCTCCGATAAACGCTGCGGGCGGCTTCACAATGCGCCCGGAGGCCTCCGCGGGATAACATGCTTTAAATTTTTCCAGCCGGAGTTTTAAATCGTCTCGCATAACTATGCTCCTTGTTGAGGCTGATTCGGGCCTGCTGAAGAATCGCGGTCCGGCATTTGTTGGTGAATGACAGCACATCCGGATATGATCCATGTGCGCTCAAGCTTTTCTTTCCGGCCCCCGCCACGGGATGTCTTTTAACTGTTCGCCAGTCTCAAGCGCCTCCACGGTCCCGGCGGATGCGTCCAGCAGGTGGGCGGCGAAGGAGGCGGAGCGCTCCTCGGGGATCAACACGGACAGCAGCACGTCGGCGCCGTAGTCCACATTCTCCACCACGCCGCCGAAGCGGGCCGCCTCCCGGCGGACCTCCTCAAACCGGGCGTAGGTGCAGGGCACCTCCATGGACACCCACCGCCGGACCACAGAAATACCGGCCGCGTCCAGGGCGTCCTTGGCGCTTTTGGCATAGGCCCGCACCAGTCCTCCGGCCCCCAGCAGGACGCCGCCGAAGTACCGGGTCACTACGCAGACCACATCTGTGACCTCTTCCCGCTGGAACACGTTGAGCATGGGCTGTCCGGCGGTGCCCTGGGGCTCGCCGTCGTCGGAGTAGCGCTCCGCGCCCCCCTCGCGCAGCCGGTAGCACCAACAGTTGTGGCGGGCGTCGTAGTGCTTTTTTCGGGTCTCCTCGATTCTGGCCCGGGCCTCCTCCTCTGAGGATACCCGCCACACCTGGCCGATAAACCGGGACCGTTTTTCCACCAGCTCTGTCTCGCTGTGCCCGGTGGGAATATAGTATTCTGTCATGGCGGTCACCTCTGGAGTATATTATAGCTTACCGCCCCTGTTTTGAAAAGGATGAATTTCGGCCCCTCCGGACAGTAAACCCGGCTTCCCCTTATGGAGAAGCCGGGTTTTCAGGTTCCTTTGTATTTCTTCCGTGTGGCGATGCCGCCGCGGATGTGGCGCTCGGCCTTGTTCTGGTCCAGGACTTGCTTTACCTGGAGGTAGAGCGTCCGGTTGAAGGTGGGCAGACGCTCGGCCAGGTCTTTATGTACGCTGGACTTTGAAATTCCAAACTTTTGTGCGGCGGAGCGCACCGTCGCCTGGTTCTCCAGGATGTAGAGCGCCAGACGCTCAGCCCGTTCCTCCATGTTTCCTTTCAAAGCGCAACACTCCCCGCCTCTTGCTGTTCCAATCTATGCGGGCGTTGGGGGAGATATGAGCTTTTTTCCGGGCAGCGGAGATTTCCTGCCGGGCCGCCGGGAATAGCTGGGTGGAGAGGGACGGGGAAGCGGTTTATTTATGGCTGAAAAGCCTCTTTACAGGCGTTCTGCGCTTCAACCATAGTGTCCCAGGTGCCCTCCAAAATGAGCCAGCCCCGGTTGTTGAAGCCGTAGATGTTATACTCAACGTATTCCCCGTACTCGTCCCAATACTCCTCGATCAAGTGCTGCCCCTGGGGGACGACCTCAACCGTTCCGGACAGGGAGAAGGCGTATTCAAACTGTCCCTGCCCCTCGTTCCAGCGGAACCAGCGGCGGCCCGTGCTTTTGGTGCTGTCGCAACGGATGGCAAAGTCCTCCGAACCATCAAAGTTGATGTCCTGGATGTGGATGTAGTCGGGGTCGTCGGCGATAAAAATCTGCTCCGGGAAGCGGTCATCTCCTGGCACGTCCTCGGGGACAATGGTCTGAATCAGCTTATCCGGATTGAACATCATATCCCCGTCGAACACCTGAATCTGGTCGTAGATCAGGTGGGGTCCGAACTGCTCGCCGGTGACGCGGCCCCGCAGCGCCAGGGTCAGTACCCGCCCGCCGGTGACAGTGACCGTCTCGGCGTCGGTAAAGTAACCGTCCCCCACAAAATCCCAGCCGGTCCCGTTCCAGCTCAGGGTGTAATACTCCGGGGCGTGCCACTTCTCCACCAGGGCGGGGATGCGGACGGCGGAGAGGGGAGAATCCTCCCGCTTCGTGAGATAGGCGCCGTAGATGGTGACCTCATCGTCGTTACAGTAGCACTGGGTCAGCTCGCCGCCGTCCAGCTCCAGAATTTGGACCTTGGAGGCGCCGTAGGTGCTGCCGAAAGCCTCCAGCTCCAGGACCAGGGCGTCCCGGTCTGGGTTGGTGATACGGCCGGCCTCTATGACATTGAAGTGGACCCATCCAGTTTCCCCGGTCTCATGGTATTCCAGTTCCGCGCCGCTGCCCAGGACCGCTTTAACGGTGAGCGTGTTGTAAATTCCGTCCTCGGCCTGGGGATCAAACCGGATTGTGGCTGTGACGGTGTCCGGAAGGCCGTCGCCGTCCAGGTCGATATCTTCCAGCCCTGCCTGATTTTCCCAGACCTTCGCCTCCGGCTTCTGCTCCGGCGGGTCGGGGAGGTCCTCCAGGGAGCTGCCGGCCCCGGCGTCGGGGGCCGCTGCCTCCTTCACCTGGCAGGAGACCAGATTGCCGCAGAAGACGCACACGGAGAACATCAGCGCCAGAAACAGCGCCGGCGGCCGCTTTTTTGGCCCGGAGAAGATATTGCGCAGGCGTATCTCCGTCTCCCTGGCCGAGCCGGACAGGGGAGTGGAGAAGGGAGTGCGGGGAACAGATTGATTCATGGGTTAAAGTCCTCCTTACATGCGTTTTGGGCCTCGACCATGGTATCCCAGGTGCTTTCCAGGATAAGCCAGCCCCAGTTGTTGAAGCTGTAGATGTTATAAAGCTTGTCCTCCCAATCCTCTGTCCAGCGTGCCTCAATGAGCTTCTGCCCTTCGGGGACCAGCTCCACCTCCCCGGCCAGGGAGAAGCCGTATTCAAACCGCCCCTGCCCCTCATTCCAGCGGAACCAGCGGCAGCCCTGGTTTTTGGTATTGTCACAGAGGACGGCGAAGTCCTCCGCGCCGTCAAAGTTGATGTCCTGGACCCAGAGCCAGGAGGGGCTGTCCGCTATGAAAATTTTCTCCGGGAAACGGTCGTCCGCCGGGATATCCTCCGGGGTGATGGTCTGGAGCAGCATATTCGGGTTGAACATCATATCCCCGTCGAACACCTGAATCTGGTCGTAGATCAGGTGGGGGCCGAACTGCTCGCCGGTGACACGGCCTCGCAGCGCCAGGGTCAGCACCCGCCCGCCGGTGACGGTGACCGTCTGGGCGTCGGTAAAGTAGCCGTCCCCCACAAAGTCCCAGCCGGTCCCGTTCCAGCTCAGTGTGTAATACTCCGGGGCGTGCCACTTGTCCACCAGGACAGGGATGCGGACGGCGGAGAGAGGGGAATCCTCCCGGACTATGCAGTAGGAGCCGCAGATGGTAGAATTTTCGTCGGTGCAATAGCGCTGGGTCAGCTTGCCGCCGTCCAGCTCCAGAATGAGGACCTTGGCGGCGCCGTAGTTGCTGCCGAAAGCCTCCAGCTCCAGGATCAGGGAATCCCGGTCCGGGCTGGTGATACGGTCGGCCTGTATGACGTTGATAAGGTACCATCCGGGCTCCCCGGTCTCATGGTACTCCAGCTCCGCGCCGCTGCCCAAAACCGCTGTGACGGTGAGCGTGTTGTAGGTTCCGGCCTCGCTCTGGGGGTCAAACCGGGTGGTGGCCTGGACGGTGTCCGCCAGGCCGTCGCCGTCCAGGTCGATATCTTCCAGCACCGCCTGGCGCTCCTGAATCTCCATCTCCGGCTTTTGCTCCGGCGGGTCGGGGAGGTCCGCCAGGGAGCTGCTGCCCCCGGCGCCGGGACCCTCCGCCTCCTTCACCTGGCACGACACCAGATTGCCGCAGAAGATACAAACGGAAAACACCAGCGCCAGAAACAGCACCGGCGGCCGCTTCTTGGGCCCGGAAAAGATATTGCGAAGCCGGATTTCCGTCTCCCTGGCCGACCCGGACAGGGGAGTGGAGAAGGGGGTGTGGGGAGTTTTGTTGTTCATAACGATTTCCTTTCTGGTTTGGGGCCTGTCAGCCGGGGCCGGCCGGCGGAAGCTGGCTGGCCTGCTGGAGGATGGCGTTCCGGTAATCCCGCAGGTTTTCTACCATGGATTTTTCGTGGTCATAGTCAAAAAGCGTGCTCAGCGTATCCACCAGACGGCCCTCCCGCCGGAAGGTCTCCAGCAGCTCCTCGTCGGTGTTCAGCAGCTGGACGCTGTGGGAGAGCAGTCCGTTGACCTCATCCATAAAATTGGCGACGGCGTCCGGGTCGAAGAGATTGTCCGGGTCTGCCGCCCCGCCGTTGGGGGCGAACCAGCCGGGGCTGGTCTCAAAAGCGACATGATTTTCCTGTACGGTCTGCTTTTCTCCACCCTCCAGAGTGAACAGCTCATAAGAGTAGGTGGCGCCGCCCGTGTACATGGTGGGGCTGTATTGGAGGAGGTAGTCCTCCCCCTCCAGGGTGCACAGGAAGATAGCGTTCCAGCCCATATGGACATAGTCCCCATCGGCCTGATAGATGCACTGGCCGTCCTCCCAGATCTCCAGCCACTGTCCGGCGCCCCAGGGGGCGGGCACGGACAGCCAGATATCCTCCGGAACGCCGTTGCGGTTCAGGTCCGGGTGCTGGGGGAAAATGGAGAGATCGGCGGTGGCGGTCCACTCGGCCTCGGTCATCAGCCTGGACAGGACCCAGCCGGCGTAGAGCATCTCCTTCTCAGACAGCTCCAGGACCCCGTCCCCCACCTCGGAGGTAAAGGAGGATTCCAGAACGGTCTCCTTGCTCCAGTCCACCACGAATTGGAGGTAATAGCCGTTGATGGTGCCGCCCTCCAGCCGGTCGTCATTGATGATGATGGACACCGAGACGGCCCCGCCGGACTCGCCCCGCCACTGGGCGCTGCCCTCCGCCGTCCTGCCCGCCAGGCTGGGGCAGCAGAAGGCCGGGTCGCCGGTGAAGTAGAGGGTATTCCCGGATGATCTGGGGTCCCATACGGAGGAGCGGTTCCAATCCACATGAACGCCCTCCAGCCCTTCGATTTCGATGCGGGGGCCTTTCCCGGTGTAAATAGGCTCCAGCTCGGGCAGGTTGTCCCAGTCCACCTGGGCGAGAGACAGGTCGGGCGGGGCCAGATTGTCCCAGTCCGCGGGGATGTCGGGCTGGTCAGGCTCGACCTCCTTCATCTGACAGGAGACCAGATTGCCGCAGAAGATGCACACGGAAAACATCAGGGCCAGAAACAGCGCCGGCGGGCGTCTCTTGGGCCCGGAGAAGATGTTGCGAAGCCGTATTTCCGTCTCCCTGGCCGACCCGGACAGGGGGGTGGAAAAGGGCGTGCGGGGCATTTGTTCGTTCATAGCGGTTTCTCCTATTTCAAACGGTTGATGTTTTCTTCCGTCAGAGGCAGATATTCCAGCTCCAGGGGCTGGGCGTTCCCCAGAATGGGCTCCAGCCACTCCAGATAGACCGACTGGTCCACCGCCATGTTGACGCGGCTATCGACGGTGTTGAGATATTCGTATGATGAGACCGGGTGAATGTAATAGAGAATACCCATCCCGCTGGTGTCTTTCTCAGTGGGGAAGGGGGGCAGATTGCCTACATTGATATCGGAGACTGCCTTCTCCCAGGCGGACACATGGCCCGCCAGCTCATAGCTGTCCGACTCGGGCAGATAGCGGTAGAGAGAATGAGGCCAGACGTCATCCGCCCAGACCCCCTGGGCGTGGGAATCGTCCTCGGCCAGCGCGCCGTTGCTGTAAAAAGTGAGGGAAGGGAACCCGTCAAACTGCACACGGACAGAACCGGCGCTCTGGTCATAGTCCAGCACCCAGCCCCGATAGCCAGCGTAAATGTTGGGCCGTGTCAGGAAGACCAGCTCCTCCCGCCCGTCGCCGTCCACGTCGGCCACGGCGAAGGTGTTGTCCTCCATACTGCCGCTCCAGTAATCCGTGCCGTCAGGCAGGATAGAGCGGTAGAGCAGGTCCTCCAGCGTCTTGACATAGGCGGCCCGGGCGGCGGGGTCGGGGTCAACGGTTGGAGGAACCACCGATTCAGGGGGCGCGGGCTGCTCTGTTTCGTCAGGTTCGTCCGACCAAGGGAACTCCGCCGCCTGGGCGATGAACCACGTGCCGTCCCGTTCCTGGCTGTCGTCTGAGCTGAGGGCCAGTCTCCCGACCGAGAACGGCTCGCCCTGGCACGGCGGCCCGCCCTGATATTCCCACTGGCTGACCTGGAGCTGTCCGTCCTCCAGGGACAGGGCGTAGTCATACTCCATCCGGTCCCAGAGGATATACCACTGCTTGGCATCGTAGTCGTATACCTCGATATGGCTGTCAGTGATCCCGGAGCCAAAGTAGACCGTGGCGCACAGCTCCCGCCTGCCGTCGCCGTTGAGGTCGCAGAGGAACACGTTCCAGACCGGCATCCCGCCGATCAGGGCGGTTTCCCCTGTTTCGTCCTCGGCGGTGATGCCGTAGGGTGTCCAGCGGAAGGTGACGCCGGGATATTCCTCCAGCTGGAGTTCGATGCTCTTGTCCCAGGGCATTTCCCCGGTGCTGGAATAGTCCACCCAAACCTCGGCCTCCGGACCTTTCGCCTCCTTCACCTGGCAGGAAACCAGATTGCCGCAGAAAATACACACGGAGAACATCAGGGCCAGAAACAGCGCCGGGGGCCGCTTCTTGGGCCCGGAGAAGATATTGCGAAGCCGTATTTCCGTCTCCCTGGCCGACCCGGACAGGGGGGTGGAGAAGGGAGTACGGGGCATTTTGTTATTCATCGGTTTCGATCCTTTCTCTGTTCTGTAATCTTGCCACGGCGGCCAGGATGGTCTGGCCGTAGGCGGAGTAGTCCGACCGGGACAGCCGGCTCAGGGCGTCCTCGTCGCAGGCCAGCTCGGTGTCCCGCTCCACCAGGCGGAGCATATACCACGCCAGCGGATTGAACCAGTACAGGGCGTTGACCCACATGACCAGGGTTTTCAGCCAGATATCTCTCCGGCGGTAGTGGGTGAGCTCGTGGAGCAGAGAGAAGCCCAGCTCCTCCCCGGAGACATTCCCCTGGGGCAGGAGGATGGCGGGGCGGAAAATCCCGGCCAGCATGGGCACCTTCAGCCCCTGACACACCAGCAGCCGGGGCCGCCGGTCCAGGCCGAGCTGGTCTCCCAGGCGGTTGAAGGCGGACACCGCGTCGCTGTCGGCCACAGGAGAGGACCAGCGGCGCAGGTAGGACAGGAACCGGACATGGGCGGCCCCGTTCCGGGCCAGAACCGCGCAGGCCCCCAGCAGCCACAGGCTCAGGGCGACGCGCGCCGGGTCGAGCTCCCGCTCGGTTGTCAGGGGAGCGGGGGAGGGGACGCCTCCCGAGGAGACGGGCGGGTCAGGGTTTCCCTGGGCCGCTCCCTGGGAGGCGGAGGCGTTCCCGGTCCCCGGCACATTGGGATTGTTGGGGGGATTGGGGACGGTGGAGGGCTGGGTGACGGCGGGGGGATTGGGGATGTCCACTCGAATGGGCGCGCCGGTCCGGATATAGGGCAGCAGAGGGAAGGGGAGCGCCAGCCGCAGGCACAGCAGCAGCCAGCCCCAGCACCGCCATTTGGCCCCGTACCGCCCCCGGATGGAGCGGCCGGCCAGGGCTAACAGCAGGATGGCGGCGGAGCCGCCCAGAGTCAGCGACCCCAGGGTGAGCAGAATAGTATTCATCGGTCCTGCCCTCCGTTCAGCTGGTCCAGAAGGGTGCGCAGTTCCTCCAGCTCGGCCCGGCCCATCCCGTCCCGGGCCAGGGCGGCCACAAAGTTCCGGGGGGAGCCGTAGAGCCGCTCCAGCACCGCCCGGCTGTCGAAGGCCTGATACTCCTCACAGCTCACCAGGGGGGTGTACAGGTTGCTCTTGCCCTCCCGGCGTACGGCCACAAAGCCCTTGTCCGCCAGGCGGGCCAGGTAGGTGTTAATGGTATTGGCGGCCCAGCCGAAGAGGGCCAGCCGCTCCTCCAAAAGGGCCCGGGGTGTGTCCGGGCCGGTGGCCCACAGGGCTTTCATTACTTCAAGCTCGGTGTCGGGGAGGCGTTTCATAGGATCACATCCACTTCGATTGTAGTTAATTACATACTACACTTGTAGCAGATGGGGGTCAAGTTACATTGCGGTTACAAAAATCACAATTTTCCGCCTGATCTTAAAAAATACTTCACGGAATTTTCATAGACATTTTCACCGGGACATGGTAAAATAACGGGAAGTATAAGGAAAAGTGTACCTGCCCCTGTTTGAGCGACTGTCCAACCGGGAAACATCACCCTGAGGGACAAAATAGGGTGCGGGGGAAAAAGCGCCCACAGGCGCATGGAGGTTTGTTTGAAAAAAGAGGTATTAGGCGTCTGCTTTGACGATCTCACCCGGGAGGAGGCCGCCCAGGCGGGGGCCGCCCTTCTGGCGGAGGATAAATTCCACTACGTGGTCACGCCCAATCCGGAGTTCATTCTGGCGGCGGAGAAGGACCGGGAGTTTCTTCAGGTGCTCAACGGGGCCGACCTGGCTCTGGCGGACGGCATTGGCGTGGTCTACTCGGCGAAGATTCAGGGCACGCCGCTGAAGGAGCGGGTCCCCGGGATTGAGTTTGCCGCGGATATGCTCTCCTGTCTCAACGAGCGGGGCGGGCGGCTCTATCTGCTGGGGGCCAAGCCCGGCGTGGCCGAGGAGGCCGGCCGGCGCATCCTGGAGCGGTATCCCAACATCACCCTGTGCGGCGCCCAGGACGGATATTTCAAGGATGAGGAGGCGGTCCTGCTCAAGGTGGCCGCCGCCCGTCCGGACCTGCTGTTTGTGTGCCTGGGGGCACCCAGACAGGAGAAGTGGATGGCGCGGTGGGGCAAGCACACCGGCGCCCGGCTGGCCATCGGCCTTGGGGGCGCGCTGGATGTCTTTGCCGGCAAGGTGGAGCGGGCCCCCGAGTCCTGGCAGAAGCTGGGCCTGGAGTGGGCCTACCGGCTGAAAAAGGAGCCCCAGCGGGTGGGACGCATGGCCAAGCTCCCCCTGGTGCTGGTAAAGGCCGCTGGAAAGCGGCTGAAAAAATAGGAGGAAACGATTATGGTATATATCCTGTTAGCCCCCGGCTTTGAGGAGGCGGAGGCCCTGGTGCCCGCCGACCTGCTCCGCCGGGCCAATATCGAGACCGCTCTGGTGAGCGTTACCGGGAAGCCCGTCCCCGGCAGCCACGGCATTACCGTGGTTGCCGACATCGCCCTGGAGGATGTGGACCTGTCCAAAGCGGACATGGTGGTCCTGCCCGGCGGCGGCCTGGGCTACAAAAACCTGGGCAAGGAGCCCCGAGTGGAGCGGCTTGTCAAAGAGGCCGCGGAGAAGGGGCTGTGGGTGGCCGCCATCTGCGCCGCCCCCACCCTATTTGGGAAGTGGGGTCTGCTCACCGGAAAAGACGCCGTATGCTACCCCGGCATGGAGGAGGGGCTCAACGGCGCCCGGGCCCGGATGGACCAACGCTTTGTGACAGACGGCAAAATCATCACCGGCCGGGCCGCCGGCTCCGCCTTCGACTTCGGTCTGGCTCTGGTGGAGGCCCTTGCCGGCAAGGACGAGGCCGGCAAGGTGCGCCATGACATCTACTATTGATCTGGAGAAGAAGGAACTGCGCCTCCGGGTGCGGGAGGAGCTGTCCGCCCTGAGCCGGTCGGAGCTTGTCCGGGGAGACAACGCCCTCTTTGCCCGCTTTCTGGCGCTGCCCCAGGTGGAGGCGGCAAAAATCATTTTCGCCTTCTGGGGTATCCCCGGTAAGGAGCCGGACACCGCCCGGCTGATTCGGGAGCTGGTCCGCCGGGGCAAAACGGTGGGCCTGCCCCGGATGCTGCCCGGCAGCCGGATGGAGGTGCGCCGCTGGGATCCGGACAGGCCCATGGTGAAGGTGTCCTTCGGTATTTCCGAGCCGGGGGAGGATTGCCCGCTGATTCAACGGGAAGACATCGACCTGACGCTGGTGCCTGCCGTGTGCTACGACCGGCGGGGCTTCCGCCTAGGCTTCGGCGGCGGGTACTACGACCGCTGGCTGGAGCATTTTTCCGGCGTGAAAGTCGGCCTGTGCCGGGAGGCGGTCCTTCAGGACCGGGTCCCGACCGAGGCCCATGATGCGAAGGTGGATATTCTGCTCACTGAGGGGGAAAGCCTGTCCCTGTGAGGGGCTGGAAAAGAGCGGGAGATCGCTCCCCCGCCTCTTCCGCTGTGTAGCCCTCAGCAGCCGCAGTCGTTGTCGCAGCCGCAGTCGTTATTGCAGCCGCAGTTGTTGCAGCCGCAGCCGTTGTTGCAGCCGCAGTTGTTTCCGCAGCCGTTGCCGCCCCAGCCGAACAAAATGATAACCAGAATGATGATCCACAGCGCGCTGTTGCCGCCCCAACCGTTGTTACCACAGAACATAATACTTCACCTCTCTTAAAATCGCGCCGGGACGCTGTCCCCGCGTTCTGTACCATTCTATGGCGCCCTCTTGTCCCTGGTGACAGGAAAAATTTGTTAGGAGCTGACCCTATGCCTCAGGATTATTACGAGCCCAGAGAACGTCGGTCTTCCCATCCGGAGCGGGCGGTCCACCCGCCTCACCGGGAGGAGCAGGAGCCGCCCCGGCGTTCCAGAAAAAAGAAACGGCGCTCCGCCGGACGCACCGCCGCCCTGGTTCTGCTGTATGTGGCCATGGTGATCGGGTTGTCCATTCTGCTGGCCTGCATAGGATGGATCGCCGCGGGAGACGTGCTGGCGCTGAACAAGGAGTATAAGGAGATCACCTTCACCATCACGCCGGAGGAGGAGTTCGGCGATGTGGCCGACCGGCTGAAGGATGAGGGGATGATCGAGTACAAGGTCCTCTTCGACCTCTTTGCCTCGGTGACCCACAAGAAGGACAAGCTGTCCCCGGGCACCTATACCTTGAACACGGATATGGATTACCGGGCTCTGCTGGCCGGGATGCAGTCCAACTCGGCCAACCGCTCCCAGGTGAAGATCGCCATACCGGAGGGCTATAATATCGACCAGATATTCGCGCTTCTCGCGGAGAAGGGGGTGGCCACGGTGAAGGAGCTGAAGGAGGCGGCGGCCGACCACGACTACGCTTTCTCCTTCCTCCAGGACATCCCTCTGGGGGACTACCGCCGGCTGGAGGGCTACCTGATGCCGGACACCTACACCTTCTACACCCCCCACGACCCCGTGCTGGCTCTGAACAAGCTGCTGGTCTACTTTGACAGTCAGGTAGGGGACGATCTCCGGAGACAGGTGGAGGAGACAGGTTACTCCCTGCGTGAGATTCTCACCATCGCCTCCCTGATCGAGCGTGAGGCCACCAGCGAGGACCGGACGGAGGTTTCCGCCGTTATCCACAACCGGCTGAAGAATCCGGACGGCGGCACTCAGGGCTTCCTTCAGATCGACGCCACTCTGTTCTATATCAACGGCGGCAAGGAACCCACCGCGGCCGACCGGGAGATCGACTCCCCCTATAACACCTACAAGTACAAGGGCCTGCCCCCCGGACCCATCGCCAATCCGGGCATGGAGTCCATCGTGGCCGCTCTGAACCCCGCTGACAGCAGCAATTATTACTATGCTCTGGGGGATGACGACATCCACCACTTCTTCCGCACCTACGACCAGCTGCAGAAGTTTATCAACAGCCAGGAGCGGTACCAAACATCTTGACCTCTCTTGTAGGGGGCGGCCTCTGCGCCGCCCCTTTTTCACCCATTCCTTTTCCTGCGGGGCGGCTCGGAGGCCGCCCCTTACATATCTGTTAAAACAATGGAGGGCCCGACCATGGACAAAATGGAACTGCTTGCCCCGGCGGGCGACATGGAGCGGCTGGAGATGGCGGTGGCCTACGGGGCGGACGCCGTATATCTGGCGGGAAATACCTTCGGGATGCGCTCCTTCGCCGGCAATTTCTCTCCCCGGCAGCTGAAAGAGGCCGTGGCGCTGTGCCGCGCCCACGGGGTGCGCGTCCACGTCGCCTGCAACACCATGCCCCGGAACGATGAGGCGGCCCGCCTGCCGGAGTGGCTGGAGTATCTGGAGGAGCTGGGGGTGGACGCGGTGATTCTGGCCGACGTAGGGGTGCTGGCCCTGGCAAAGAGGCACGCCCCCCATGTCCAGTGCCACATCTCCACCCAGGCTAGCATCGTCAACTACCAATCCGCCCGGGTCTGGCACGGCCTGGGGGCCAGCCGGGTGATTTTGGCCCGGGAGCTGTCTCTGGAGGAAATCAGAGAAATCCGGGCCAAGACGCCCCCTGAGCTGGAGATCGAGGTGTTCGCCCACGGGGCCATGTGCGTCAGCTACTCGGGGCGGTGCCTGCTGTCCAACTACATGACGGGCCGGGACTCCAACCGGGGGGCCTGCGCCCAGCCTTGCCGCTACCAGTACGCCCTGATGGAGGAGAAGCGCCCCGGGGAGTACTTCCCGGTGTATGAGGAGAACGGGGAGACATACATCATGAACTCCCGGGATATGTGCATGATCGACCACATCCCAGAGCTGATAGAGGCTGGAGTGGACTCCGTCAAGCTGGAGGGGCGGGCCAAGTCGGCCTACTACGCCGCCATTGTCACCGGGGCCTACCGCCACGCCATCGACGCGGCGGCGGCGGGGGTCCCCCTGGACCCGGTCTGGCGGGACGAGGTGGAGCACATCAGCCACCGCCACTACTCCACCGGCTTCTTCTACGGCCAGCCGGGGCAGTTTACCCAGGACGCCCGGTATGTCCGGGACTGGCAGATTGTGGCCAAGGTCCGGTCCTGCGGTGGGGAGGGAAACGCCGTCCTCACCCTGAACAACAAGTTTGCCGTGGGGGATGCCCTGGAGCTGGTGGGCCCCGATGTCCGGCCTCGGGCCCTCACGGTGGACGCCCTGTGGGACGGGGACGGCGAACCCCTGGAGGAGGTCCGCCGCCCTCAGATGGAGTTCCGCATGAAGCTGCCATGCTCCGTACCTCCCCTGTCCTTGCTGAGAAGAAAGGTGGATTTGTCGCCATGAAACCAACCTACGATCAGATGGGCGACTGGCTGGAGGAGATCGCCCGGGAGTTCCCTGAGGCCTTCTTTGAGGACCTGGACGGGGGAATCCGGTTGGAGGAGGAGCCCCTCCCCGACCCGGACTTCCCACCGGGGGAGATGTATATTATGGGGGAGTACGTCCACGACAGCCTGGGCCGGTATATCCTGCTGTACTACGGCTCCTTTGCCGCCCTTTTGGAGGAGGAGGACGAGGAGGGCTGGAAGGACGAGATATTCGCCACCGTGGCCCACGAGTTCACCCACCACCTGGAGGAGACCGCCGGCCTCCACGCCCTGGACGACAAGGACCTGGAGTTTTTGCGGGAGGCGCTGGCGGAGTATGAGGATGAGTAGGACGGTCGGCCGTTTCGCCCCCAGCCCCAGCGGGCGGATGCACCTGGGCAACCTGTGGTCCTGTTTGCTGGCCTGGCTGGCCGCCCGGAGCGAGGGCGGCGGGATGGTGCTGCGGCTGGAGGACCTGGACCCGGACCGGTGCCGGCAGGAATACTGCGACCAGGTGATGCGGGACCTGGAGTGGCTGGGCCTGGACTGGGACAATGAGCCGGTGTACCAGAGCAGGCGGACCCAGGCCTACGCCCAGGCCTTCAATGAACTGGAGCGGCAAGGGCTGATCTACCCCTGTTTTTGCACCCGTGCGGAGCGGCTGGCCGCCTCCGCCCCCCACAGGTCTGACGGGACAGCTGTCTACGACGGCCGCTGCGGCCGGCTGAGGTTGGAGGAGCAAGAGGAGCTCTCCAAGACCCGCCGTCCCGCCTGGAGGGCGCGGGTGCCGGGGGAAATAATTACATTTCGTGATTTATTACAAGGAAATTACGAAGAGGAATTAAAGCGGGACTGCGGCGACTTCATTCTCCGCCGTTCCGACGGGGTATACGCCTACCAGCTTGCCGTGGTGGTGGACGACGCCGCCATGGGGGTCACCCAGGTGGTGCGGGGGAGCGACCTGCTGTCCTCCTCCCCCCGGCAGCTCTGGCTCCAGGACCGATTGTCCTTGCCCCACCCGGAGTACGGCCATCTGCCTTTGCTCCTGGCCTCCGATGGACGCCGTCTGGCCAAGCGGGACCGGGACCTGGAGCTGGGCCGGCTCCAGGAAGAGTTTACCGCTCCGGAGATTGTGGGCCGCCTGGCCTTTGCCGCCGGGCTTATCGACCGGCGGTCGGCAATCTCTCCACGGGAGCTGGTCCCCCTCTTCTCCTGGGAGAAGCTGCCCAAAGAGGATATGGTACTGTAAAACAGCGCCCCGCGTAAGCGGGGCGCTGTTGGTTTTAATACCGCCGCACCACGGCCACCACCTTGCCGATAATCTCGGCGTGAGTGCCGTCGATGGGCGTATACTCCGGATTCTCTGGCATGAGCCAGACCTGACCGTCCTTGCAGTGGTAGGTCTTGACCGTGGCCTCGTCCTCGAAGAGGGCCACCACAATTTCGCCGTTGCGGGCGACCTGCTGGCGGTGGACCACCACCAGATCGCCGGGCAGAATGCCGGCGCCCAGCATGGACTCGCCCCGGACGGTGAGGGCGAAGTGCTCGCCGGACAGGCCCTGGGTGTCAAAGGTGAGGTAGTCCTCAATGCACTCCTGAGCCAGGATAGGGGAGCCGGCGGCCACGCTGCCCACGATGGGAACCTGATTGGCGTGGGGGTCGGCCTCCTCGGCCACCGGCCCCAGAGGGACGCCGGGGAGGGAGATGGCCCTGGTTTTCCCCTCGGCCTTGACAATGACCCCCGCCTCCTCCAGACCCTTCATGTGGAAGTGGACGGTGGAGGGGGATTTCAGACCCACCGCCGCGCCGATTTCCCGCACAGAGGGGGGGTAGCCGTGTTCATTGGTAAAGGAGAGAATGTAGTCGTAAATCTCCTGCTGTTTCCGGGTCAGCTTGGCCATAAGAAGGACTCCTTTCAGTGGGACGGCGAGCATATATGAGATGATGAAATTATAGCACAAATTTTTTGAGATGTCAAACAAATGTTTCATATTCTTCAAAAAACGGGGACGCCCGCATAGGGCGTCCCGGCCGGTCAGTCGATCAGCGTGGTCCAGTGGTCGGCGTGGTAGGCGTCAAAGCACATGCCAATCTGTTCGGCAGTGGTCTTTTCCGTGGCCAGCTCAGGCAGGCCGTCCAGGGGAAACCAGCCGCTGTCCAGCGTCTCCAGATTGGGCTGGAAGGAGCCGCCCAGCAGGGAGCACAGCACAAACACCTTGCAGATGCCGTAGACGGAGGGGGGAACGTTGCGCCGGTTCCGGTCCTGAAGGGCGATGACCAGATCGGCGGCGACGTCCAGACCCGCCTCCTCCTTGACCTCTTTGACGGCATTTTCCCTCACCGACACGTTTACGTCCACCCAGCCACCGGGGAGAGACCAGCGGCCGTCGCTCTCCTGGACCAGGAGAACCCGCTCTCCCTGGAAGATGGCGGCCCGAGTATCCAGCTTTGGGGTCTGATAGCCGGTCTCATTGCAGAACAGGTCCTTTACCTTTTCCAGAGGCAGCTCGGTCTGCCGGGCCAGCATTTCGGCGGCAATCTCCCGAATGCGCGCGTAGCGGTCCAGGTCATATTTGTCGTGGCCGTACTCCAGTCCCGCCTGAGCCAGAGCCTGAAGCTCCACGACCCACTCCAGTCACTGAGGTCTGCGCTCCATAAAAATTCCTCCTTACAGCGGCGGCATTTCAGGCAGCGTCCCCTGGGAGGCCACCAGCCGGGCATCGTAAAACCCGGCGCGGGCGGTGGCCTTGTAGGGGATGAGCCACAGGGACACCGGCACCGTGACCAGAGTGCGCAGGATGACCCAGGGGGTGGAGTAAAACACCTCCAGGGCCTGGCTCCGCCAGGTATCGGTCATCATGTCCATAGACAGCAGCCCGGCCTGGTTGAGGGAGAAAAGAAACACCGCCAGGGGCAATAAAAAGTTGACAGCCTCCCAGCCGATGAAGGAGAACTCCAGCTTGAACAGCTCCCATTTCCAGCCTCGCATCAGGGAGACGCTGCGGTAGATGGGGAGGGAGGAGCCATCGTCCGGCCGGTCGGCCAGCAGATAGGGGGACAGGGCGTACCGCAGGGAGACAGTGATGAGCACGGCGACGAGGGCGGCGATGAACAGCAGCCAGCCCAGCAGCAGGGCCTCTTCACTGGTTGCCGTGAAAAGCAGGAGGAAAAAGGGAACAGACAGGCCCATCGCAGCCAGAAAATACCACCCCATGGTACGCACAAAGACACCCAGCTCCATGAGCAGCACCCGCCCCGCCACTGAGAAGCCCTGCATCAGGGAGTTGATCCCCGGGTCCAGCTGCCGGTAGGTCCAAAGGGCCCACAGGCACAGGCCGAACTGGACCACTGTGGTGTACAGGGTCAGAAGCAGCTGAAAGAAGAGCAGCGAGGTCTGGGTATGGGGGACGGGGGCGAAGCTGAACAGCCAGGACACCCCGGTGGTCATCACAATGTAGGCCAGCGCCACCGCCCAGAACTTAGGGTCGGTGAGGGCCATCCGCTCTCGGGCCTGGCGCTTGAGTTCCTTGCGGTCGATCTCCATGAGGTCATTCTCCAATCGGTGCTTGATGTCGTGGTTTGGGGCTTCTTGTCACGCCTCGGTCCCCTCGCGGCCGGGTCGCTTTCCCTCCGTCTCGGAATACAAACAGCTCCGCTTTGCGGCGCTTGGTTTGCATTCCTCGCTCCGGTCCAAGCTCCCCTGCTCGGGGATTCGGCGCTTCTGTTACTCCCACTTCTCCATGATCTGTTTGAGCTGATCGGCCAGCTTGGACAGGTCCTTGTTGGAACGGCCCCGGCTGCGGCTGATGAGGCCGGCCAGCTCCTTGGACATGTCCTGGAGCCGGATATAGGCGGCGGACGGCCGGGCGGCGGAGCCCGCTGTTTTCTTGACCTCCAGTACCACGCCCTTGGCCAGCAGACAGTTGGTGGCCAGGTCATAGACCTCCTCGTAGAGGGGGGCGTGGGCGGGGATGCCCCGCTGGTTCAGATCGCCGGCGAACAGCTCGGTGACCTCGTTGTCCCCATGGACCACAAAGACCTGCTGAGGTTTTGGGGAGAAATGCTCAATCCACTCCAGCAGGTGATCCCGGTCGGCGTGGGAGGAAAGGCCCTTAAAGTTGACGATTCTGGCCCGGACGGAGATGTCCTCCCCGAAGAGCTTCACATTTTTCGCGCCATCCAGCAGATGGCGGCCCAGGGTGCCCGCCCCCTGATAGCCCACAAAGACCACGGCGCACTCGGGACGCCAGAGGTTGTGCTTCAGGTGGTGGCGGATACGGCCGGCGTCGCACATGCCGGAGGCGGAAATGATGATCTTGGGGGTCTTGTCGTCGTTGAGGGCCCGGGACTCCTCGGTAGACTGGGTGAGGGTGAGGCCGGGGAAGGTGAACAGGTTCTCGCCCCCCTGGATGACGGCGATGGCGTCGTCGTCCAGATAGCCCTTCAGGTTGCCCGAATATATTTTGGTGGCCTCGGTGGCCAGCGGGGAGTCCACATAGACCTTGAAGGAGGGCAGGGACTTCACAAGCCCGTCCCGCTTGATCTCCCGCAGGTAGTACAGCAGCTCCTGCGTGCGCCCCACGGCGAAGGAGGGGATGATGACGTTGCCCCCCCTGGAGAAAACATCGTCAATAAGCTCGGCCAGAGCCCCGGTGTAGCTCTCCGGAGGCTCGTGGTTCCGGTCGCCGTAGGTGGACTCCATGACCACGTAGTCGGCGCCGTCCACAAAGGAGGGGTCTCGAATGATGGGCTGAGCCTCGTTGCCCAGATCCCCGGAAAAGACGATCTTCTTGGTGACGCCGTTCTCGGTGGCCCAGATCTCCAGGATGGAGGAGCCCAGCAGGTGGCCCGCGTCGGAGAAGCGGACCTTGACTCCCTCGCACAGGTCGAAGAGCCAGCCGTACTCCACCGACTCCAGCATGTGGATGGCCTCCTCAGCGTCCATCAGGGTGTACAGCGGCTCCACCGGAGGCAGGCCGGCGCGCTTGCCCTTCTGGTTGTGCCACTGGGCGTCCCCCTCCTGGATGTGGGCGGAGTCCCGGAGCATGACGCTCATGAGCTGAGCGGTCAGGCCGGTGGTGAGGATGCGGCCGTTGAAGCCCTCCTTCACCAGAAGGGGCAGGCGGCCGGAGTGGTCGATGTGGGCGTGGGTGATGAGCACATAGTCGATGTAATTGGGGGCGAAGTCCAGCTTGTTTTCATCGTGCTCGTCCTGGCCCTGCTGCAGGCCGCAGTCGATGAGAATCTTCTTGCCGTTGACCTCCAGGCAGTGGCAGCTGCCGGTGACCGCGTGGGCGGCGCCGAAAAATGTCAGTTTCATGGGATGGCCTCCTTTGTGTACAGTATAGGTGCTTGTCCTTATTGTACACCAATTCTGAGGAAAAAGCCATACCTGTTTGTGAATATTGTGTAAAAGGAGCGCCCTAGATCAGCTCAAAATGCTTCAGAGCGGTGAGGATGCCGTCCTCATCCACCGAATCGGTGACGTAGTCGGCCTGCTTTTTCACAAATTCATCGGCGTTGCCCATGGCCACTCCGATGTGGGCGTGGCGGAGCATGGGCAGGTCGTTTTCCCCGTCGCCGAAGGCCATGGACTCCGACAGGTCAAAGCCGAAGTGCTCCAGAATCGCGTCCATTCCGTGGTCCTTGCCGCCTCCGGGGGCGATGACATCCACAAAGGCGGGGTGCCAGCGCATGACCTCCAGGCCGGGAAAGAAGGCGTCCCCGGCGGCCAGCTCCTCCTCCTTGGTAAAGAAAGCAGTCATCTGGTAAATCTCCTGCTCCAGCACCCGACTGGGCGGGACAGGGTCGGGCAGGGACAGGTTCAGCTGGCTGGGGAAAATATCGGTGCGGGGGTCCTGATTTATCAGCATGGTGCCTTGCTCGCCCAAAAAGAGGCAAGGAGCCTTGGCGGCCTCCAGCAGCTCCACCTGCCGCTCCACCACCGGCCGGGGGATGGGGTTGCGGCGCAGCACCTGGCCTCCAGCGAAGCAGAACTGGCCGTTGACGGTGATGAAGCCGTCAAAGGGGAAGGCGTCGGCGGCCGGGCCGGTGGACTTCCGGTGGCGGCCGGTGGCGATGAACAGCTTGACCCCATTGGTCCGGAGCCGGCGCAGCCCGTCCAGCACTCCTGGGGAGACCCGGTGGGTCTGAAAGCTGACCAGCGTTCCGTCAATATCGAAAAAGACAGCCTTAATCATATATGTTTCCTCCTGACTGAGAGCTTCTCCGCTATTTTACCGCAAATGAGTGCTGGTTTCCATGTGCGATTTGGACGATTTTGGCATAATGGCCGCTCCCCAATCCATAGGATAGAGAGAAAGGGGGAATACTTATGGCATTTGTGGACGACCGGGCCCGTCCGGAGCTGAGCCACCGCATCATTCTGGAGGAGCGGGAGCAGCTGATCGTCTCCGGTGTGGAGGAGGTGGAGAGCTTTGACGAGAGCGCCATTTACCTCACCACCGCCCAGGGCCCGCTGGAGATACAGGGGGAGGGGCTGCACATTGAAAAGCTGTCTCTGGACGGGGGCGACCTGAAGGTGGAGGGCCGGGTAGACGCCCTGGTCTACGGGGAAGAGCGCCGTTCCCGGGGCAGCCTGTTCTCCCGTCTGCTGGGCGGATGACGGTGGATGTGGCCCAGCAGGGCCGGGCGCTGTGCCAGGCTCTGCTGCTGGGGGGCGCCATGGGGGTGATTTATGACCTGTTCCGCATCCTGCGGGTGCGGGTAAAGCTCCCCTTGCTGGGACCGCTGCTGGACCTGCTGTTCTGGCTGGGGGCCACGGCGGCCCTGTTTCTCTGGTCCCAGGGAGCCTGGGGCGGTCAGGTCCGGCTGTACGGAGCGGTGTTCTGCCTGGTGGGTGGAGCCCTCTATTTCTGGGCGGTCAGCCCCTGGCTGCTGCGGCTGGGCTACCTGGGAGCCGATCTGGCGGCCGCTTTTTTGGGTATTTTGACCTTTCCGCTGGGGCTGGTCCGGGGGATAATGAAAAAAATCAGAAAAATTATAAAAAACATCTTCCTTTCCGGGGCGAAATGGTATAGAATGAAGGACACAGCCGGGCAGCTGGACGCCGCGGCCCGGCGGCGCGCCCTTCGGGAGAGAGGAGAGAACGGTCATGACCTTCAAAAGAGCCGGATTTTTGACCAAGATTGTGGTCCTGGTTCTGCTGATTTATATGGCCCTCTCTCTGATCGACGTCAGGGGGAAAATCCAGGGCGTCCAGACCCAGCGGGACGATCTGGCCCGGCAGGTGACCGATCAGCGGCTGGAAAACCAAAAGCTGGCCGACGCCATCGCAAACAGCGACGATCCTGAGATGCAGGAGCAGGTAGCCCGGGACAGGGGCTATGTGGAGAAGGACGAGACGCTGTTTATCGATGTGGCCAACTGAGCGGCAGACTGCTAGTGTGTTGTGTGTAAAAGGTTCTAATTTTACAAGGGAGGATTTGGCGCGTCAATGGAGTTAGGTGTAGGGGCCATCGTAGATGGCAAAGTGACGGGAATCACAAAATTCGGGGCCTTTGTGTCCTTGCCTGAGGGGAAGTCCGGGCTGGTCCATATCTCGGAGATCGCCTATTCCTATGTGAATGAGGTGAGCGACCATCTGCACGAGGGGCAGGAGGTCAAGGTGAAGATTATCGGTATCGACCAGGCCAATCGGATCAATCTGTCCATCAAGCAGGTGGAGCCCCCGCCTCAGCGCGCCCCCAGACAGGGGAGCGCCCCCCGTCCGGGAGCCGGAGGCCGCCCCCCCCGCCAGAGCGGCGGCCAGCGGCCCATGGGCTTTGTCCACCAGCCCCCCAAGGAGCCCACCGACTTTGAGGACCGGCTCAAGCAGTTCATGCAGTCCTCTGACAGCAAGCTGTCCGAGCTGCGGTACATTGAGAAGAAGGGCGGAAACCGCCGGG
>ERZ779622.195-NODE-195-length-41733-cov-7.166827_pt1 | contig 41733 bp, 47 predicted proteins | sample MGYA00514188_ERZ779622 | MGnify/ENA primary metagenome ERZ779622 (study PRJEB29562, sample SAMEA4376702) | mouse gut metagenome | isolation source: Cecum | study: EMG produced TPA metagenomics assembly of the A DSS colitis mouse model was used to assess the... | reverse complement strand
TCCCCTCCTGTAGGGGGCGGCCTCCGAGCGGCCCCGCTGTTCGGGGCCCGGTGTGACGGGGCGGCTCGGAGGCCGCCCCCTACAGCTCATATTGGAATATTTCCGAATTCCTCCGGAGGCGTTTCCCGGCGGCCGAAGTGCCAGATGATGGCATCGGCGATACGGCGGCAGGCATGTCCATCCCCGTAGGGATTGGCGGCGTGGGCCATTTTGTCGTACTCCGCCCGGTCGGATAGCAGCCGGGAGGCCATTTGGAAGATGACCTCCTCCTCCACGCCGGCCAGCCGGACGGTGCCGGCGGCCACCGCCTCGGGCCGCTCCGTCTCCTTCCGCAGGACAAGCACCGGCTTGCCCAAAGCGGGGGCCTCCTCCTGGAGCCCGCCGGAGTCGGTCATGACCAGATGGCACCGGGCCATGAGGTTGTGCATCTCCCGCACATCCAGGGGGGAGGTGAGGTGGATGCGGGGGTGGTTGTCCAGATATTTGTGGGCCGCCTCCTGGACCACGGGGGAGAGGTGGACCGGGTAGACCAGCTCCGCCTCTGGGAAGGCGTCGGCGACGCGCCGCAAGGCGGTCATGATGTTGACCATGGGCTGGCCGTAGTTCTCCCGCCGGTGGCAGGTGATCAAAATCACTTGTCGGTTGACATAATCCAAATCATTCAAGATATCCGATCTAAAGGTAAAATACTTTACAATCGTTGTCTGGAGGGCGTCGATGACGGTATTGCCCGTCAGAAAGACGCCCTTTGTGATATTCTCCCGGGCCAGGTTGTCCCGGTTGGCCACGGTGGGGCAGAAGTGCAGGTCTGCGATGGCCCCCACCAGCTTCCGGTTGATCTCCTCGGGGTAGGGGGACCACTTGTCATAGGTGCGCAGTCCCGCCTCCACATGGCCCACGGGAATCTTGTGGTAGAAGGCGGCCAGCGCCCCGGCGAAGGTGGTGGAGGTGTCGCCGTGGACCAGCACCAGGTCGGGCCGGGCCTGCTCCAGAACGCCGTCCATGCCGTTGAGGCACTTGGCGGCGATGGTGGACAGGGTCTGCCGGGGCTCCATCACGTTCAGGTCGTAGTCGGGCTTTAGTCCAAAAATATCCAGCACCGAGTCCAGCATCTCCCGATGCTGGGCGGTGACGCAGCAGACGGCTTCAAGCTCGGGGCGCCTGGACAGCTCCAGAGCCAGAGGGGCCATTTTGATGGCCTCCGGCCGGGTGCCAAAGACGGTCATTACTTTCAATCTCTTCATTTATCCGAGCGGTCCTCCTCACCGAAAAAGTTGTCGTTGCCGGAAATCTGGTTGGTCCTCCGGCTTCTGTGTTCCGGTTCGCCGGCATTGGCGCGGTCGAGAAACAGCTTGCCGGCCACCGCTCCCGCCGCGCACAGGGCCAGCAGGAACAGCATGGCCCGCACCACGCCGATGGTGGTGAGCACTACGGCGGACAGGCCTAGAATCGCGCTGATGACGTAGAGTACAGCCACCGCCTGCTTCTGGGTGAAGCCCATGTCGATAAGCCGGTGGTGGATATGTCCCCGGTCGGGCTTCATGGGGGACTGGCCGTGGGACACCCGGCGCAGGATGGCGAAGCAGGTGTCGAAGATGGGCAAGCCCAGCATAAGGAAGGGGACGGCAAAGGAGATGATGGTGGCGTATTTGAACAGCCCCTGGATGGACACCACCGCCAGAACGAAGCCCAGGAAGGTGGAGCCGGTGTCCCCCATGAAAATTTTGGCGGGGTTCAGGTTATAGGGCAGAAATCCGATGCAGGCCCCGGACAGCGCGGCCATGAGGACGGCCACGTCGGGCTCGGCCACGCTCAGAGCGATGACCAGCATGGTCATGGAGCTGATGGTGGACACGCCGCAGGCCAGGCCGTCCAGGCCGTCGATGAGGTTGACGGCGTTTGTGATGCCCACGATCCAGAATACCGTGATGGGGATGGCCAGCCAGCCCAGCTCCCAGAAGGGGTTTTTGCTGAATACGTTGGGGTTGGAGAGAAAGTCGATGCGGTTGCCGTGGAGCACGGCGATAAGGGCGGCTCCAATCTGGACAAAGAACTTGGGCAGGGCAGGCAAGACAAAGATGTCGTCCAGAATTCCCAGAATGACGATGACGACGGCTCCCAGCAGCATGCCCCGCAGCTCGGCGGTAAGGGGCTGGAATATCAGCACGCTGAGAATGAAGCCGAAGAAGATGGCCAGGCCCCCCATGCGGGGGATGGGGTGGTCGTGCATCCGGCGGGTGTCCTTGGGAACATCCACCGCTCCGATCCGGAAGGCCAGAGAGCGGATTACCGGCGTGGAAATCAGGGCGACCAGGGCGGCCACAAGGAGAGCGGCCAGGGCCAGCCCGACGACAGGAAGTTGGATCATCATAGTTGAGAACCTCTTTTTATCTGTGGGTGGGCGTATACGAAACAGAAAACAGGCTCAGCGGGCCACAAAGCCCACCTTTTTATACACCTTGCGCAAGGTCTTGTTGGCCGCATAGGAGGCCTTCTCGGCCCCGGCCTTGTAGACGCTCTCCAGATAGGCCTTGTCCGCCAGAATGCGGGCGGCCTCCTCCCGGATAGGCCGGAGGACCTCCACCACGGCGTCGCCCACGGCGGGCTTAAACTTGCCATAGCCCTGGCCGGCGAACTCCGCCTCAATCTCGTCAAAGGTCTTTCCGGTGACGGCGGCGTAGATATTCATGAGATTAGCCACGCCGGGCTTGTTGGCCGGGTCGTAGCGGACGGGATTCTCGGTGTCGCTGTCGGTAATGGCCCGCTTGAACTTGCGCTGGATATCCTCCGGCTTCTCCACGAGGAACACGCAGCCCTCGGGGATGGACTTGCTCATCTTGCTGTCCGGGGCAGTCAGACCCATCACCCGTGCCCCCGCCTTGGGGATGTAGGGCTCGGGCATTTTGAACACGTCGCCGTAGATGCCGTTGAACCGCTGGACGATGTTCCGGGTCAGCTCCACATGCTGCTTCTGGTCCTCGCCCACGGGGACGTAGTCCGGCTGGTAAAGGAGAATGTCTGCCGCCATCAGGGAGGGGTAGGTGAACAGGCCGCCGTTGATGTTGTCCTTGTGCTTGGCGGATTTGTCCTTGAACTGGGTCATGCGGGACAGCTCACCGAACATGGTGTAGCAGTTGAGCACCCAGCCCAGCTCGGCGTGCTGGGGGACGTGGGACTGGATGAACAGGGTGTTTTTCTCCGGGTCCAGGCCGCAGGCGATATACTGGGCCAGCTGCTCCAGGGTGCGCCGGCGCAGGTCGGCGGGGTTTTGGCGCACGGTGATGGTGTGCATATCCGCCATGAAATAATAGCAGTCAAACTCCTCCGCCCGGGCGGCCCAGTTCTTGATAGCGCCCAGGTAGTTGCCCAAGTGCAGGTCGCCGCTGGGCTGAATGCCGGAGAGCATTACTTTCTTTTCATCCATGTGTGTTGGCTCCTTACTCTCAGGGCACGGTCTGCGCCCATATAATATCAGCTTATTGTATCACCATTGAGGGAGAAAGGCAACAGGTTTGGGCGCTTGGGCGGGTAAAAAAAGGAAATGTTTCCAATTTGGACATATTATGGTATGATTGGGTGGAAAGGGGGGGAGGCTCATGTTCTGGTATGTCTATATGCTCCGCTGCGGCGACGGCACGCTGTACACCGGCGTCACCGACGACGTGGAGCGCCGTCTGGCCGCTCACCGGGCGGGGAAAGGGGCCAAGTACACCCGGGGGAGAGGCCCTCTGGAGCTGGTATATCAGGAGCAGGTCCCCGACAAATCCGCCGCCCTCCGGCGGGAGTATCAGATCAAGCGGCTGCCCAAACAGGAAAAAGAAGGGCTGATTGCGAAAAAATAGGACCGTCCGGTTTCCCGGACGGTCCTGATCGCTTACTGGGGAAGGGGAGCGGCAGCGAGGCGTTCCACCTCAAACGCGGGCTGGCAGATGCCGCCTGCCGCGGGGTAGTAGCTGATGGTTACCTTGTCTCCCACATTCAGCAGAATGGCCCAGGGAACCTCATCGGCGCTGAACCCATAGTAATCGTCCTCCGCCGTGCCGCCCTCCAGGCGGACATAGTAATTGGTGGTGCCGTTGACAACGGCGGAGCGAATTTCGGCGATCGTTCCGGTGATCTCATCGTAGGGCAGCTCCTCGGTCTGGGTGACGCCCTTTTCCCGGAGCATCTGAATATAATTCTGCTCGCAGGCGGAGACGGTGGACCCGGTGGCCACAATCTGGTACTGGGCCACGTTGACCATGGCGTACATCTTCACCAGATTGGTGGCATCCTTCAGAGGGATGAAGTAGGTGGGTTCGCCGGAGATATTCAGCAGAATGGGGAAGGTGGCCACATAGCCCAGGTCCTGGACCACGCCCTGGGCGGAGAGCTTGGCGGCCTCCTCGGTGGCGCCGGGGGCGGTGTAGAAGTGGGTCTCCTTGGTGCGCATGTTGCACAGCAGGAAGCCCAGGTTGGACTGGTCTGCGTTGGCCGAGGTGACCCCGGTATAGGCGTACACATCGTCGTTCATGGCGATATAGTTGTAGCCGCTGGTGGTCTGGGTCACGTCCCGCTGGCCCAGAATGGAGTTGATAAAGCCGTGGACCAGAGTGCCGTAGTAGTCGTACTGCTGCATAATCAGAGTGGGGACGTAGAGGGTGTCAACCCAGTTGGGGACCTCCTCGTGGTACTGGCATTCGCCGGTGACGGCGTCCACCAACACGGCGCCCTGGATGTCTACGCCGCCGAACAGGCCGATCCGCTTGACCACCCGGGGGGCGATCCACCAGGGATGGCCCGTTTCGTCGATCTCAAACTCCGGAGTGGAGAACATCATGGTGGGATACTTGAAACGCAGGTGGCGCATGATATTCCGGTTCAGCGGCTCGGAGAAGGAGTACTTCATGCCCTCCTGAAGCCGGGTGACGGTGGCCTCCTGGGTCACCATGTCCACCACCACATAGGCGGGCAGGCCGTTTCCCCGGTTGGTGAACCACTTGATGAGGTCGGCATAGGCAATGGGGGCCACCCGGACGGGCCGGCCCTGATAGTTGATCTGGGTGGAGTCGCCGGAATACTCAAACTGGCTGACCATGTCGCTGAGGGTGCCCATCTGCCGGTCGCCTAAAAACTCGGCGGAGGAGCGGTCCAGAGTGGGAATCTCATTGAAGGAGATCTGCGCCACATCTGCGGCGAAGTCGCCGGTCTGGACGGTGAGCAGCTCCCGGTAGGCGGAGGCACGGAAGATGGGCATAGAGATGATCTGCCCCACAATAGCCGCCAGGATCACCACGGCGAAGAGAATCAGCACCGGCAGGCAGCTTTTTTTGACGAACTGGAACCACTCCTTGATCTTCTCTCTGGGGGTGCGCACCACGTTGTCATCCGCCGGCTTGACGGACAGCACAAAGACACTGACGGCGTACACAATGCACAGCAAGGCCATAAAGCTGTAGAAGTCCCCTGACTGAGGGTTGATGGCGGGCAGGGACACGTAGAAATACACAAAGCCCACCACGGCTGTAATCAGCAGGCTGACCAGCAGACTGCCGGTACGTCCCATAGGTTTGCGCTTCTTTTTTTCTTTCAAAATGACGTTCTCCTCTTTCTTGAAAATTTTCAGGGGAAGGGAAATATTACTTCTTAGGATACACGTTTTTCCCGAAAAAAGCAATGAACAGAAGATTAAATTTTATACCCCTTGCCAAACGGGGAAAGATTTTATATAATATCCCGGTAAAGAGAGGCAAAACAAAGTTTTGCCTGAAAGTTCTTTTCAGTTCCTTTTCCTTTAAGAAAAAGAACAAAAAACCACCGTTGGAGGAGAGAGCATGGCTTTAGATATGAAGTATTTTGAGCAGATGGAGGCCAAAATTCCCAAGGGCAAGGTGCGCACCCGGTTTGCCCCCTCGCCCACGGGCTACATGCATGTAGGCAATCTGCGCACGGCGCTGTACACCTGGCTCATCGCCCGGAACGCCGGAGGCACCTTTATCCTGCGCATTGAGGATACCGACCAGGGCCGGCTGGTGGAGGGGGCCGCCGATGTCATTTACAGGACTCTGGCCGAGTGCCGGCTGGACCACGACGAGGGCCCCGACGTGGGCGGTCCCGTGGCCCCCTACATCCAGTCGGAGCGGCGGGACACCTATGGCAGATACGCCCGCCTGCTCATTGACAAGGGCCACGCCTACTACTGCTTCTGCGAGAAAGCGGACAGCGCTGAGGATACCGGCGAGTTTGAGCGCTCAGACGACCCTTGCAGGTCCCTGTCCAAAGAGGAGGCCCAGGCCCGGGTGGATGCCGGGGAGCCCTATGTGATCCGCCAGCGCATTCCCAAGGAGGGGACCACCACCTTCCGAGATGCCATCTTCGGGGACATCACCGTGGAGAACAAGACGTTGGATGACCAGGTGCTCATCAAGCGGGACGGCATGCCCACCTACAACTTCGCCAACGTCATTGACGACCACCTGATGGGCATCACCCACGTGGTCCGGGGCAGCGAGTACCTGTCCTCCGCCCCCAAATACAACCTGCTGTATGAGGGCTTCGGCTGGGACATCCCCACCTACGTCCACTGCTCTCCTGTCATGCGGGACGCCCAGAATAAGATGTCCAAGCGCCACGGCGACCCCTCCTACGAGGACCTGAAGGACCAGGGCTTCCTCACCGAGGCCATCCTCAACTATGTGGCCCTGCTGGGCTGGTCCCCTCGGGGAGACCTCGCCGAGCAGGAGGTATTCTCTCTGGACGAGCTGGCGAGAGCTTTCGACCTGGCAGGCATGTCCAAGTCCCCGGCCATCTTCGATATCGAGAAGCTGACCCACTTCAACGCCCTGTACCTGCGCTCCATGAGCCAGGAGGACTTTGTAAAGGCCGCTGAGCCTTATATCAGAAAGACTGTAAAGGATGAAAGCCTGTCGGTATCCGACATCGCCGCCCTACTCCAGGCCCGGTGTGAAAAGCTCACCGAAATTCCCGAGAAGGTTGCCTTCTTCCAGGAGCTGCCCGACTATGACAGGTCGCTGTTCACCAATAAGAAGTCCAAGTGTACTCCCGAGGTGGCAAAGGAGATGCTGTCTGCCGCCATCGTGGTGCTGGACGCCGTGCATACCTGGAATGAGGGAAATATCCACGACGTGCTCACCGGGCTGGCCGAGGGCATGCAGGTGAAGAACGCCACCGTCATGTGGCCGGTGCGCATCGCCGCCGCCGGTCAGGCTGTGACGCCCGGCGGCGCCATTGAGATTTGCCGGATTCTGGGAAAAGAGGAGACACTACGCCGTCTCAAGCTGGGGCTGGACAAGCTGTAAAACGAAAAGAGCCGTCTTGGGCGGCTCTTTTTATGTCCTTATATAAGGCAGAAGAAAAAATAAGGGAGTTTTGAAAAAAGGGTCGAAATTTTGCTCAAGGTGTGTTAGGATAGGGAAAACGAACGAGAGGTGACCCGCTGTGAACAAGACCCCGGAGGATATCCGCGCCATTGTAGAGGAATTGAAGGTGCTCTACCCGGACGGCATCTGCTCCCTGGAGTACCAAAAGGACTATGAGCTGCTGTTTTCCGTCCGGCTGGCGGCCCAGTGCACCGACGAACGGGTCAACAAGGTGACCCCGGCGCTGTACACGCGGTTTCCCACTCTGGAGGCCCTGGCGGAGGCCGACATTTCAGAGGTGGAGGAGTACATCCACTCCACCGGTTTCTTCCGGGCCAAGGCGAAGGATATTGTGCTGGCCTCCCAGATGCTGCTTCGGGACTACGGCGGCAAGGTGCCCAATACCATGGAGGACCTGCTCAGGCTGCCCGGAGTGGGCCGCAAGACGGCCAATCTTATTCTGGGAGACGTGTACCACACCCCCGGCGTGGTGGTGGCCGACACCCACTGCATCCGCATCACCGGTCTGCTGGGCCTCACCGATGGCACCAAGGACCCGGTCAAAGTGGAGCAGCAGCTCCGGGCCGTTCTGCCGCCTGAGGAGTCCAACGACTTCTGCCACCGCATGGTCCTCCACGGCCGGGCGGTGTGTATCGCCCGTCGGCCCCAGTGCCAGAGCTGCACCTTGCGGCCATATTGCGACCATTTCGCGAAGAACGGAGGCTGATGTTCTTTTCTTTTGAAAAAGAAAAGAACCAAAAGAAAACTTTGAGAAAAACTGCGTTTTTCCTCTTGCTCAACTGAAATGCGGCGGCTCTTACGAGCCGTTGTTTTTACATCTGAATTTATCGAAAAACAATAAAAATATATTGACAAACAGATTTAACCGTGCTAGGATAGGGCCAACCGAGAGGAGGAATTGCCCATGGAAAAGACTGCTGTGCAAAGGTTGGCCCAGGTGTTGCGGGTCCTTGTTGTCATTACGTTCGTGTGTAATTTGATCGCGCTGTTTCTGGTGCCCGGTATGGCCGCGTTTTATGTCGGCGGAGGGGGTACAGGGCTACTGGAAAACAACAGTGTCTTTGGGTTTATTCGGTTCTTTGCTACGATTTGGCACCCTGTTATTTGGATGCTGGGAGCGGCGGGGGAAGGACAGGGCTGGGTGGTGCTGACCCTGTTCCTGCTGTCCTGCGGGGTCTGCACCGCTGTGATCCTCTGGCAGGGAAAGCGGGTGCTGGATACGATTCTGAAGGGGGATCCCTTTGCTCTGCGCAACGCTCAAAACCTGAAACGGGCCTCGGTGTGCTGTTTCCTCATTTCTGCGGCGGCGCTACTCCGGCTGATTTGGGGATTGGCGTATTATCAGAGTATGGGTCCACTGCTCACCTACAACGCCCTGTTCGTACCGGTGTTCTTTATGGCGGGACTGCTGTGTCTGGTCATGTCCGCCCTGTTCCGTCAGGCGGCGGAGCTGAAGGAGGACCAGGACCTGACCATCTAAGGGGGCGGCACGATGTCGATTATGGTAAACCTGGACGTGATGATGGCCAAACGGAAGATGTCTCTGGGAGAGCTGGCCCAGAGGGTTGATATCACAATGGCGAATCTGTCCATTTTGAAGAACAACAAGGCTAGGGCGGTGCGATTTTCCACCCTGGAGGCAATCTGTAAGGCTTTGGACTGCCAGCCAGGGGACATTCTGGAGTTTGTCCTGGACGGGGAGGAGGAGCTATGAAAGAGAAGGAGGAACAAATCAAACAAAAGTTATGTAAACTTATTGAAAAAATCTGGATTGCCCTGTCCTTTGCATGTATGGGATTTATCATTGTCTGGCTCTGTATAGGAGTGTTTTTCTTCGGAGGGGTAAACCTCGCATGATATGGAAAGTGAAATAACCCGCCTCTCCCCGTCATACACATAGGGGAGAGGTGATTTTTATGAAATCCCGGCGTGTCCGGTTTTTGGAGCGGACGGCGGAGGTGTTCGACCTCCCGGCCGACGCGGTGGCGGGGGTGCCGCGCCTGGAGCTGGTGGGGGACGGAGAGCTGCGGGTGGAGAACCACAAGGGTATCCTGGCCTACGGCCGGGAGGAGATCCACGTCAGCGGCGGCATATACCTCATCAAGGTGATGGGTCAGGAGCTGGAGCTGCGGGCTATGACCGGTCTGGAGCTGCTGATTACCGGGAAAATAACCCAGATCACATTGACCTGAAAATTGGTATTCCCGCCCCATGGGCGGGAATACACTTCCGGACAAGGGAGGGGAAAGCATGCGGCATTTGATGAATCTGATCCGCGGGATGGTGTGCGTGAGATTGACCGGCCTGTTCCCCGAGCGGATCATCAACCTCTGCGCCCAGGCGGGAATCGACTTCTGGGCCATGGAGTGGCTGGACGAGCACACCGTCCGGTTTACCACCCGGCGGTACACCCTGGGGCTGCTGGAGGAGCTGGCCGTAAAGGCGGGCTGCGAGGTGGAGCGGGAGTCCAGCCGGGGCTTGCCCGACTTCCTGGGCCGGTTCCGCACTCGCTACGCCTTTCTGGCGGGTCTGGCCTTCGCTCTGTGCGCGGTGAGCTTCCTGTCTCGGTTCGTGCTGACGGTGGAGGTCTCGGGCAACGAGCGGGTGCCGGCGGCGGTGATTCTCAGCCAGCTGCGCCGGCTGGGGGTGCGCCCCGGGGCCTATGGCCCCGCTCTGGACCGCAAGCAGCTGGCCCAGGAGGCGCTGGTGGAGCTGAAGGACCTGTCCTGGATGACCATCAATCTCCACGGCACCCGGGTGGAGGTGATCGTCCGGGAGGCGATCAAGGAGCCGGAGCGGATTGATGAGACCGGCTGGTTCGATATCGTGTCCCAGGCGGACGGGATCGTCACCCACATCGAGCCGGAGCAGGGGGACGCGGCGGTGGGAGACGGGGATGTGGTGGCCAGAGGGGATGTGCTCATCTCGGGCACCGTCACCCTGGAGCCCCCCCTGTACAGCGACGCGCCCACCCGGTACTACCAGACCCACGCCCGGGGCCGGGTGTGGGCCAGAACCTGGCGCACCCTCGCCGCCGCAATCCCGGTGGAGACGGAGGTAAAGGACTACACCGGGGCGGAAAAAAGCGTCTGGTCGGTAAATTTTTTTGGACGGAGGATGAAAATTTTCGGAAACACTGGCATTTCCTGGCCCATGTATGATAAAATAACCACAGTGCGTCCGATTACCTTGCCCGGCGGGCGGGAGCTGCCCCTGGCGCTGCACCGGGAGACCTTCCGGGAGTACCTGCCCCACACGGTGGAGGTGGACCGGGAGGCGGCCCAGGCCCTGTTGGAGGAGCAGCTTCAAAAGCGGCTTGCCGCCCTCATCGGCGAGGACGGGACGGTGGAATCCACCCGGTTTTCATCCCGGGTCGCCCACGGGCGGCTGGAGGTCACGCTCACCGCCCAGTGTCTGGAGGAGATCGGCGAGGAGAGGCCGGGCGCCGCCCTCAATTGACCATACCAAGGAGAGATATCTACCCATGACAGAACAGTCCATCAGCTTGGAGCGCCTGGAGGAGACCATCAATGTGTTCGGCTCCTTCGACGAGAATATCCGCATCATCGAGCATGAAATGGGGGTCACGGTGGTGAGCCGGGACTCCATGCTCAAGGTGGCGGGAGAGGACCCGGAGGGGGTCATGTACGCCGTCAGGGCCATTGAGAACCTGATGACCCTGGCCTCCAAGGGGGAGGCCATCAACGAGCAGAATGTACGCTATATCATCCAGCTTGTCCGGGAGGGCAAGGAGGGACAGATTGTCCAGCTGGCAGGGGACGTGATCTGCGTCACCGCCAAGGGAAAGCCGATTAAGGCCAAGACCCTGGGGCAGAAGAAGTATGTGCAGGCTATCAAAAACAACGTGGTCACCGTGGGGGTTGGCCCCGCCGGCACCGGCAAGACCTATCTGGCGGTGGCTGCCGCCGTGGCCGCTTTCCGGGCCAAGGAAGTCAATCGCATCATCCTCACCCGCCCGGCGGTAGAGGCGGGGGAGCGGCTGGGCTTCCTGCCCGGCGATTTGCAGAGCAAGGTGGACCCCTACCTGCGGCCGCTGTACGACGCCCTCTTCGAGATGCTGGGTCCGGAGACCTATCAGAAGTACCTGGAGCGGGGCAACATCGAGGTGGCCCCTCTGGCCTATATGCGGGGCCGCACTCTGGACGACAGCTTCATCATCCTGGACGAGGCCCAGAACACCAGCCGGGAGCAGATGAAAATGTTCCTCACCCGCCTGGGCTTCGGGTCCAAAATCGTCATTACCGGCGACATCACCCAGATCGACCTGCCGGCGGACAAGGTGTCCGGACTGCGGGAGGCCATGCGGGTGCTGAAGGGGGTGGAGGATATCGCCATCCTCCGCCTGAACGAGAGCGACGTGGTCCGCCACGCCCTGGTCCAGCGGATCATCAAGGCCTACGAGATGGACGAGGACCGGCGCAATAAAAAGGACAAGCGCTAATCTTCCTCCAGGCAGGCATTACCCAATTGAAGGCCCAGTTGCAGGCCCTGATAGAAGCTCCACAGGCCATGTCCGCGGGCAGGATCGTTTTTGAGGTAGTTCGGCCAGAAATCGGGGGTTGTATTCGGGACGAGAGAGAGGTAGAGCTCCTCTACAACGTGCGGAATTTTGTGTTCCATTATGATCCCCTCCGAGATATAATATAAGCCACTAGTTGCCTGTATTATAATATGCAAGTAATTGCTTGTCAAGAGGTATTTATATGATTTTTAACGAAAGATTGAAAATTCTCCGCGAGGAGAAACGTTTGACCCAAGAGAGTACGGCCAGGGCCTTGGACATGCCTCTGAGAACGTACAATCGCCTGGAATCTGATGGCGCAAAAACGCATTATGATACTCTGCTGAAGATTGCGGACCTTTATGAAGTTTCCGTGGACTGGCTCATGGGCCGGACCGACAAGCGGGAGATTAACCGCTGACAGGTTATCTTGCAAATATATCGGGATTATGATATACTAATAGCAGAAAGATTACAGGAGGTATCACAATGACAATCAGACCGTCTACCGCGCTCCGAAATGAATATTTGCAGATATCGCTCCTGGCCCGTGAATCCGGCGAACCGATTTTTATTACCAACAAGGGAGAGGCCGACGGCGTCTATATGAGCATTGAGGCCTATGAGGAGCGGGAAAAGATGCTGACCCACCGCGCGGGTATTCTGGCGGCGGAAGCGGCGCGTCTGGCGGGAACGCCGGCCTATACTCAGGACGACATGGACGCGCGGGTGGAGGAGCTGCTGAATGGCCGCGAAGTATAAGCTGATTTATCTCGCGCCTGCCAGCGAAGATATCTTGAAAATCGTAGATTTTTATGCGAAACAGGCCGGCCCGGTCTATGCGAGGAGAGTTTATTCCGCAATAAAGGAACAGCTTGGCCAGCTGCAGAGGTTTCCTCTGACGGGGCAGCTCCATCCCGACCTGGAGCTTGCGGCGCTGGGGTATCGAAAGCTGGTCCTGACAAAAACCTATGTTGCTGTTTACAGGGTAATTGACAAGACTGTCATTGTTTACAGGGTGGTAAACGGGAAAACGGACTATCCAAGACTGTTGACATGAGTATAAAAGGAAGGCTGACATATGGCGAAAAACACAGATAAATCCTACCGCAATCAGATCATTTACTCCGTCTATGTGCGCAATTACAGTCCGGAGGGCACCTTTGAGGGGGTCAGGCGGGACCTGGACCGGATCCGGGAGCTTGGGACGGACATTATCTGGCTGATGCCCATTCATCCCGTGGGCGAGAAGGCCCGGAAGGGGACGCTGGGCAGCCCCTACGCTATCCAGGATTACCGGGCGGTCAACCCGGAGTTCGGCACGCTGGAGGACTTCCGCCGCCTGGTGGACGGCATCCACGCCAAGGGGATGAAGTGCGTCATCGACGTGGTGTACAACCACACCTCCCCGGACTCCTGGCTGGCCCAGCACCACCCAGAGTGGTTCTACCGCAAGCCCGACGGCGGCTTCGGCAACCGGGTGGGGGACTGGACCGACATCATCGACCTGGACTACGCCCAGCCTGAGCTGTGGGACTACCAGATTGAGACGCTGAAATACTGGGCCTCCATGGTGGACGGCTTCCGGTGCGACGTGGCCCCCCTGGTCCCCTTGGACTTCTGGATCAGGGCCCGGGAGGAGGTGGAGGCGATCCGCCCCGGCTGCTTCTGGCTGGCCGAGTCGGTGGAGCCCTCCTTCGTGAGGGAGGGCCGGGCCGGCGGACTGCGGGTGCTCTCCGACGCCGAGTGTTTCCAGGCTTTCGACGCCTGCTACGACTACGACATTTTTGACATATTCCAGGGATATCTGGAGGGAGAGGTCCCCCTGAGCCGGTACGCGGAGGCGGTGAACGGCCAGGAGGTTATCTACCCGGACAACTTTGTCAAGCTGCGCTTTTTGGAGAACCATGACCGGGCCCGGGCCGCCTTTGTTATCCCGGACCGGAAGGCCCTGGCTAACTGGACCGCCTTCCTCTACTTCCAGAAGGGGATTACCTTGCTCTACGCGGGCCAGGAGCGGTCCTGCACCCACCGGCCCAGCCTGTTCGACAAGGATGGCGTAGACTGGACCGGGGAGGACATGACTCCGCTGCTGAAACGGCTGGCCGTGCTGAAGCGGAATCCCATCCTGACCGACAGCCGGTACGAGGTCCGGGCGCTGCCCGGGGATATCCTGTACGCGTCCCACCGGAGGGGGGACCGCCGGCTGATCGGCGTGTTCAGCGTCCGGGGGAACAGCGCCCTGGTGCGGGTGGACGCCGCCGACGGCTTCTATCCAAATCTGGCGGACGGGGGCACCGTGGAGGTCTACGAGGGCATGGTGAGCTGCCAGGGGGGGCCTGTCATCCTGGAGGCCGCCGGAAGGGCGTAATAAATACGCCCCTCCCTTATCATTTTCCCATTTCCTGCCGATATAAAGATGTACATATGTATTTCCTCCGAAGGGCGGAAATATAAAAAAGACCGGGAAGATCAGTAAAACGCGGCAGGAGAGGGGGATCGCTGTGAGCAGTATGAGCGTATCGGGGGTGAGTCCCTACAGTCAGAGCGTGCCCGCCCAGGGCGCCGCCCCCGTTCAGGAGGAGCAGAAGGCCCTGGCCGACGCTCTCAAGGAGCAGGAAGAGGACCAGAAAACTCTGGCAGAGATGATGCAGGAGGCACAGGAGAAGGCTGAAAAGCAGAAGGATCAGTTCAAGCTCCCTAAAAACAGCCGGCGGTACGGCGACGCCGCCATCATTGCCTACTCCAAGCTGGCCCGGGCCCGCAGCCTGGGGGAGGTGGACGCCGCCTCGGGCTATGCCCGGCGGCAGATCGCCCAGCTCCGGGCGGCCAAGGGCAGCGACAGCGAAAACGCCGAGCGAATCCAGGCCGCCATCAACCAGCTTCAGAAGGCGGTGAACCGGGCCGGGCGGAAAAAACGGGAGCTCTCCCAGGAAAAGCTGTGCGCCAAGCGCCAGGCCAGACTGGAGAGGGAGAAGCGAAAGCGGGAGGCCAGCCGCCTGCGCCACCAGCTCCGGAGCCGGCAGGCCATGCGGATGATCCGGGAATCGGGATATCTGCGGGAGGCGGACGTGGACAACCGCCTCCAGGACCAGCTCCAGGCGACCCGGATGGAGATGCGCCGGCAGATGGAGGACCTGTCCGCCGAAACTCAGACCGCGGTGGACGCCGCCGTCCGGCAGTACGCCTCCGCCTCGGCCCAGCCGGCCCCCGCGCCGGAGATCAGCGTAGAGGCATAAGTAGAACCGCCGCCCCGAAAAGGGCGGCGGTTTTTTTGATGCAGTAAGCCTGTAAGCCGGGTTCTGTCTTTTAAGACAGCCATCTATCTCGACGCGCCGTTGCCGGCGCGCTCAAGCCGCCTCCCCGGGACGGCCGGGCCGGCCAATGTCCCTCCACGGCGTTGCTCCGGATAGAGTTTACAGCGATGGGCTGTTCCCAGCCATCGGGTGAGCTCTTACCTCGCCTTTCCATCCTTACCGGTCGGCGTGAGCCGGCCGGCGGTCTATTTCTGTTGCACTTTTCCTAGGGTCGCCCCCGGCGGGTGTTACCCGTTATCCTTGCCCTACGGAGCCCGGACTTTCCTCACAGGCGGGCCTTTCGCCCCGCCCGCGCGGCTGTCCAGCCTACTGCGGAAACCATCATACAGGAAAAAAGCGCGGATGTCAAATGCCGGGAATAATTTTCTTCTTTGGGTTGAGTATTATTCGGGAATGTGCTAGAATATCTTGACTAATGATAAAATGACGCTGGTATGCCCATTACCGGGGCGCATCCCATATTTTGAAATGAGGTATCACAGGATGAAAATTTTGGTCTTGGCGGGCGGACTGAGCCCGGAGCGCAATGTCTCTCTCTCCTCGGGGGCCATGGTCTGCGAGGCTCTGCGCAAGCGGGGACATCAGGTCGCCATGATGGACCTGTTCTACGGTCTGGACGGGGCCGTGTCCGGCAAAGGGCTGTATGTGGCCCCCATCCCCGACGCATTCAAGAAGGTGGCCCAGACGGAGCCCGATCTGGAGCAGGTGCGGGCCCGGCGGAAGGATGACAGCCCCTCGGTCATCGGCCCCGGCGTACTGGAGATGTGCGCCGACGCGGAGGTGGTTTTTCTGGCCCTCCACGGGGCCTGCGGAGAGGACGGCCGTATCCAGGCCGCCCTGGACCTGCTGGGCGTGCCCTACACCGGCGCGGGCTGTCTCAGCTCCGCCATCGCCATGGACAAGGACCTGACCAAGCGGCTGGTGGTCGGCAAGGTGAAGACCCCCCGATGGGAGACGGTCACCGTCACGGAGGAGAACCTGGAGGAGCTGGCGGAACGGGTGGAGCTTCCGGCAGTGATTAAGCCCAACGCCAGTGGGTCCTCTGTAGGCGTGTATATCGCCAAGACCAGGGCGGACCTGCGCGGCGCTCTGGAGAGCAGCGCCAGAGCGGGGGGCAGCGTTGTGATCGAGGAGTATATCCAGGGCCGGGAGGTCTCGGTGGCGGTGCTGGGGGGCAAGGCCTTGCCCTCCATTGAGATCGTACCCAAGTCGGGCTTTTACGACTACTCCAACAAGTACCAGCCTGGCGCAACCACGGAGACCTGCCCCGCCCACATCTCCTCCGCGCTGGAGAAGGCCGTGGGCGACGCGGCTCTCGCCGTGTTTGAGGCCATCGGTCTGTCTGTCTACGCCAGGGCGGACTTTATGATCGCCCCGGACGAAACTCCATATTTCCTTGAGATCAATACTCTGCCCGGCATGACCCCCACCAGCCTGGTGCCCCAGGAGGCGGCCGCGGCGGGCATGGATTACGGCGTCCTGTGCGAGACGATTATCCAGAAATCTCTGGAGGCCCGTAGGGAGGGATTGTAAATGGAGACCATCACACTCTCTCAGCTCCTGGAGGCGGTGGACGGACGACTTCTGGGCGGCTTTGACCGTCTGGACACCCCGATTGCCCAGGTGGAGACGGACAGCCGGTCCATCCACCCCGGCGTGCTGTTTATCCCTCTGGTGGGGGAGCGGTTTGACGGCCACGCCTATATCGGCTCCGCTTTGGAGGGAGGCGCTGCGGGCTGCCTCACCGCCCGGGAGCCGGGCCGCCTTCTGCCTGGAAAGTACTATGTGAAGGTGGACGACACCGAAAAGGCCATGGGCCGTCTGGCCGCCTGGTACCGGGACCGATTTCCCATACCCTTTATCGGGGTGACGGGCAGTGTGGGCAAGACCACCGTCAAGGATATGCTGGCCGCCGTGCTGGGAGTCAGGTACAAGGTGCTGAAAACCGAGGGGAACCACAATAATAATGTAGGACTGCCGCTGACGCTGCTGGAGCTGGGCTCCGACCACGAGATTGCCGTGCTGGAGATGGGGATGGATAAATTCGGCGAGATCGACTATCTGGCCCATATTGTCCGGCCCGACCTGGGAATCATCACTAATATCGGAGACGCCCACATCCAGCAGCTGGGCAGCCGGGAGAATATCCTGAAAGCGAAATGTGAGCTGCTGCCCCACATCAAAGAGGGCGGAGCGGTGATTCTCAATGGGGACGACCCGCTGCTGCTGGGACTGGCAGGCAAGACCCCCGTCCCCGCCGTTTACTGCGGCCATGGGGATGGGTGCGCCTACCGGGCTCAGGTAACCGGGGGGGACGGCGTAAGCCACATTCACTGCCGCCTCACCACCCCCAACATGGACCGGGAGGTCAGAATTCCCGCTCTGGGGGAGCACATGATCTATCCCGCTCTGATCGCGGCGGCGGCAGGGGAGCGGTTCGGCCTGACGCCCAACCAGATTGAGCAGGGCATCGGACAGTTTGTCCCCACCAGAATGCGGATGAACATCCTCCACCGGGGGAGCGGCATCACCATCCTGGACGACACCTATAACGCCAACCCCCAGTCCATGCGGGCGGCGGTCAGCGTGCTGGCGGACAGTCAAAGCAGCTGCAAGGTGGCGGTTTTGGGGGATATGCTGGAGCTGGGCCCCTTCGCCTCCGCCCTCCACGCCGGCGTGGGGGAGTATCTGGGCGAGGCGGGCATCGACTGTCTGGTGTCCGTGGGCCAGCTGGCGGAGCAGATTGCCGAGGGGGCCAGGAAATCCGGTGTTCCCCTGGTCATCCAGTGCCGGGACAGGGAGCAGGCCAAGGGAGTTCTTTCTCAGGTGGTCCGCCCGGACTGCACCGTGCTGGTGAAGGCCTCCCGGGGCATGAGACTGGAGGAGCTCACCGCCAAGCTGCTGGAGCTGACGGCGGAAGGGTAGCGTTACAGCCGGTGCAGTTCCATGCCGATGGACAGCCCCGCCCGGAACAGGCTGCGCTGACCCAGCCAGCCCAGGGACTTAGCTCCGTCCTCTACTTGTTGGGCCAGTTTGCCGCATCCCTGGGCGGTCAGTTCCTCCATGACACGGCACAGCATGTTCTCGCACAGCTCCTGCTCCTCATGTTCCTCCGGAGAGAGAAGAGCACACCGGTTTTCCACGGCATATTGGTAGAGCACTTCAAATAAGGATTCCATAGAGAGACCTCCCCAAATAAATATTGCGCTGTATTCATCGTGCAATTATAATACACGATGAATACAGCGCTGTCAAGAGGGTGTAGCCTAAATGTCAACTTTTTCTGAACGGTTAATCCAACTCCGAAAAGGTAAAGGGTTGTCTCAGATTGCTCTTTCAAAAGAAATTGGTGTGTCCTCTCGTGTTTATCAAACTTACGAATATGGAAAATCTGAACCGGGAATGAGCAATCTGGTCAGCATTGCCAACTTTTTCGACGTCAGCCTTGATTATTTGACCGGCAGGACGGACACGCCCTAGGGGGCCTTTCCTGCGGGGAACGAAAGATTTTAACAAGCGAGGACCCAAGCGATGATAGATATCTCAGTATCCGGCCTGGTCAAGGAGTTCGAGGTCGGCAAAAAAATATTGGATGGACTCACCTTCCAGGTGGACTCCGGCGAGCGGGTGGGCCTGCTGGGCCCAAACGGCTGCGGCAAAACCACCTTTCTGCGCATCCTGACGGGGGAGGTCCACCCGGACGAGGGGGAGATCGTGGTGGCCCCCAACAAGCGCCTGGGGCTGATCTCCCAGATTCCTGTCTACCCGGCGCTCTACACTGTGGAGGACGTGCTGGACACCGCCTTCGAGCCTCTGCGCAGGATGGAGGAGGAGATGTCCGAGCTGTCCCGCCGGATGGAAAAGGGGGAAAGTGATCCCGCTTTACTGTCCAGGTACGACAAGCTGTCCGCCGCCTTTCAGGTCGGGGGCGGCTACGAGATGGACACCAACAAGAACAAGGTGTGCAGCGGCCTGTCCATTCCCCAGGACATGCGGGAGCGGCCCTTTGACATGCTGTCCGGAGGGGAAAAGACCCGGGTCAACCTGGCCCGGCTTATTCTGGAGGATACCGACATTCTCCTGCTGGATGAGCCCACCAACCACCTGGACCTGCGGGCCACCGAGTGGCTGGAGGAGTATCTGGAAAAGTTCAAGGGCACTGTCCTGGCCGTCTCCCACGACCGCTGGTTTCTGGACAAAGTGGTCCGGCGGGTGGTGGAGATTCAGGAGGGCAAGGCGGAGTTTTACTCCGGAAATTACAGCTTCTACGCCGTGGAAAAGGAGCGGCGGTACGAGGAGAAGCTGAAGCAGTACGAGAAGGAGCAGGCCAAGATTCAGCAGCTGGAGAAGGCGGCGGAGCAGCTGCGTATCTGGGCCTATTCGGGCAACGACAAGATATTCAAGCGGGCTCAGTCCATGGAGAAGCGCATTGAGCGTATGCACACCACCGACAAGCCCAAAAAGGACCGGAAAATGTCCGTCCGCTTCGGGGAACGGGAGTTCCGGGGGGACGAGGTGCTGTCCGTCAAGGGTCTGAGCAAGGGCTTCGGCGGCCGGACCCTCTTCGACCATGTGGACCTGGAAGTCGAAGGCGGCGAGCGCATCGCCTTGCTGGGGGACAACGGCGCCGGCAAGTCCACCCTCATTAAGATCATCATGGGCGAGGAGGAACCGGACAGCGGAAAACTTAGAAGAGGGCCTACTGTAAAGGTAGGTTACCTGCCGCAGATCATCCACTTCGACCACCCGGAGCGCACCCTGGTGGACACCATGCTCTACGACCTGGACTGTACCGCCCAAACCGCTCGGAACCGGCTGGCCTCCTTTAAATTCCGGGGGGAGGACGTGTTCAAGCCGGTGTCCGCCCTGTCCGGCGGGGAGCAGTCCCGGCTGCGGCTGTGCATGCTCATGGACAGCAAGATTAATCTGCTCATTCTGGACGAGCCCACCAACCATCTGGATATCCAGAGCCGGGAGTGGATCGAGGAGGCGGTGGAGGAGTACGAGGGCAACCTGCTTTTCGTCTCCCACGACCGCTATTTCATTGACCGCTTCGCTACCCGCATCTGGATGCTGGAGGGAGGAAAGATCACCGACTTCAAGGGCACCTATCAGGAGTATCTGGAGGCTAAGGAGAAGGGACAGCTGAACGGAGAAAATGCGGCCCCAGCCACCCGGGACAGGCTATCCGCAAAAGGTGCGCCTCCTGAAAAAAAGGACAAGCCCAAGCGCCCTGGCGGCACCAAAAACCTGGAAAAGGAGGTCGGCGCCGCCGAGCGGGCGGTGGGGGCCGCCGAGGAGCGGATGTACGACCTGGAGCAGGAGATACAGGAGGCGTCGGCGGACTATCTGAAGCTCCAGGAGCTCTACCAGCAGCGGGAAGCCCTGGAGGATGAGCTGGCCCATTTGTACGCCAACTGGGAGAGGCTGGCGGCGGAGCTGGAGGAGGCGCGAGGATGAGCGATCAGAAGTCAAAAATTGAGGTGACCAGCTACAAGGGCAGGCGTTTTCATCCGGTATGGCAAGCGTTTCTGGCCCTGGTGCTGCTGGGGATCGTGGTGTTTACGGTCCTGCTGGGCCAGGTGCTCAGCGGCGCCCGCGATGATGTCACTGGCGACCCTCAGGTGATGATCGTCCTGGGCTGCAAGCTGGAGGACTGGGGGCCGTCCTGGATGCTCCAGGACCGGCTGGACAAGGCGCTGGACTATTTAAAGGACCACCCGGACCTGACGGTGGTGGTGTCCGGCGGCCAGGGGGACAACGAGCCCAAAACCGAGGCCCAGGGCATGGCCGACTATCTGGCCGAGCACGGCATTCCCCGGGAAAACATGATCCTGGAGACCATGTCCCACAACACCTGGCAGAACCTGAATTTTTCCGCCCGGCATCTGGAGGAGGCGGGGTATGATATCAAGGACGGCGTGATGATCGTATCCAACGGCTTCCACCTCACCCGGGCCAGGATGCTGGCCGGGCGGATCGGGTTTGAGCAGGTGTCCGTCCTGGCCGCGCCCTCCAGCCATGTGCCGTCCCGGCTGAAAATGTACATCCGGGAGCCCATCGCCCTGGTGAAATCCTTTGTATTGGACCGTTAAGGAGTGACCCTATGCTGGACAAGCTGAATTCCATCGAAGCGAAGTATTCTCAGATCGAGGCCAGGCTGGGGGCGTCGGAGACATACAATGATCCGGAGCTGGTAGCCCGGCTGAACAAGGAGCAGGCGGAGCTGCAGCCTCTGGTGGACGCCTTCCGTTCCTATCAGAAAACACTGGACACCAAGCGGCAGGCGGAGGAGATGATGTCCGACCCGGAGCTGAGGGAGCTGGCCCAGGAGGAGTACCAGGCCGCCCTGGACGACCTGCCCCGGCTGGAACGGGAGCTGCAAATTCTTCTTCTGCCCCGCGACCCCAACGACGGCAAAAACGTCATTGTGGAGATTCGCGCCGGGGTGGGCGGGGAGGAGGCGGCCCTATTCGCCCATTCCCTGTTCCGGATGTACTCCATGTACGCCGAGTCCAAGGGCTGGCACATCGAGGTGGACTCCGCCAGCGAGACCGAGCTGGGCGGGGTAAAGGAGATCGTCTTTACCGTGGAGGGGGACGGCGCCTGGTCCCGGTTCAAGTTTGAGAGCGGCGTCCACCGGGTCCAGCGAGTGCCGGAGACCGAGTCCGGGGGGAGAGTCCACACTTCCACGGCGACGGTGGCCGTCCTGCCCGAGATGGAGACGGCGGACGTTCAGATAAACCCGGCGGATATCGAGATGCAGGTGTTCCGCTCCTCCGGGGCGGGGGGCCAGCATGTGAACAAGACCTCCTCCGCCGTGCGGCTGATCCACAGGCCAACCGGCACGGTGGTGGAATGCCAGCAGGAGCGCAGCCAGTTCCAGAACCGGGACCGGGCCATGCGGCTGCTGGCCTCCCGGCTGTATGAGGCGGAGCAGGAGAAAATTCTGGGCGCGTACACCGAAAAGCGCCGCAGCCAGGTGGGCTCCGGCATGCGCAACGAGCGCATCCGCACCTATAACTTCCCCCAGGGGAGGGTCACTGATCACCGCATCGGCCTGACGCTGTATAAAATTGACCAGGTGATGGACGGGGCGCTGGACGAGATCATCGACGCCCTGGCCGCCGACCACCAGGCGGAGCTATTGAAAGAGCAAAACTGAATTTTAAGGAGAAAAGACCATGGAAATGTATATTCATTACAAATCCCTTCCCGAGGGAAAGGACCTCCACGACGTGCTGGGGGAGCTGGACGAGGTGCTGGACGATGTGGGGGCTGTGTGCGGCGGCGAGGTCGGCCGCATTGATTTGGACCTGGAGGACGAGCGGGCCAACCCCAAGCACGCCCAGGTGGCGGTGAAGGCCTACCTCCAGCGGGCACAGTTCCCCCGGGACACCACAGTGGAGATCGGCGGTATGGAGATCGGCGTTTACGAGTGAGGCGGTTTCATGTATAAACATATTATTTTTGACCTGGACGGCACCATTCTGAACACCCTGGAGGACCTGGCCTCCGCCACCAACTGGGTGTGCGCCCGGCGCGGCTGGCCCGTCCATGAGGTGGAGGAGTTTAGGTATTTTGTGGGCAACGGCGCGCCCAAGCTGCTCTCGCGGGTGGTGCCGGACGGGGTGGAGCTGACGGACGAGCTGCACCGGCAGCTTCTGGAGGAGTTTACCCAGCGTTACAACGCCCACAAGGAGGACAAAACCACAATTTACGCCGGGATGCCCCAGACCTTGAAGCGGCTGAAGGAGGCGGGGAAAACACTGGCGGTGCTGTCCAACAAGCCCCACGGGGCGGCTTGGCCAGTGGTGGAGCGGTATTACCCCGGTATCTTCGACGCCGTTCAGGGGGCAGTGGACAATCTGCCCGTCAAGCCTGATCCCACCTTGCTGTATAAGCTAATGGGGGAGCTGGGGGCCGCGGCCGGGGACACTCTCTTCGTGGGGGACAGCAATGTGGATATCCGCACCGCCAAAAACGGCGGGCTCACCGGCTGCGGGGTGCTTTGGGGCTTCCGTACCCGGGCCGAGCTGGAGGCCGAGGGGGCCGACCTTATCGTGGAGACCCCGGCGGAACTGGCGGAGCTGATTCTGGGATGAAAACACAGCTTCTGACACCGAAGGATACCAGCCGGGCCGCCCGGATTCTCCGCTCCGGCGGGTTGGTGGGTATCCCTACCGAGACGGTATACGGCCTGGGGGCCAATGGCCTGGACCCTCTGGCGGTGCGTTCCATCTTCCTGGCCAAGGGCCGGCCCCAGGACAACCCCCTCATTCTCCATATCCCGGACCCCTCCTGGCTGGAGCTGTACTGCCGGGATATCCCCGAGGCGGCCTGGCGGCTGGCCCGCCGCTTCTGGCCCGGGCCGCTGACCATGGTCCTGCGCCGCGATCCGGCGGTGCCCGATGAGGTAACTGCCGGGCTGGACACGGTGGGAATGCGGTGCCCCGCCCACGAGCTCTGCCGGGCGGTCATTGAGGCGGCGGGGGTGCCCGTCGCCGCCCCCTCGGGCAATACCTCGGGTAGGCCAAGTCCCACCAGTGTGGCGGACATGCTGGAGGACATGAACGGAAAGATCGACGCCATTCTGGACGGCGGCAGCTGTCAGGTGGGAGTGGAGTCCACCATTATCGACATGACCGCCGCCACGCCCCGGCTTCTGCGGCCCGGAGGCGTCCCACTGGAGGAGCTGAGGGCCGTCTTGGGCGAGGTGGAGCTGGACCCGGCCATTCTCCGGCCCATGGAGGAGGGAGAGAAGCCGCTGGCTCCCGGCATGAAGTACCGCCATTACGCCCCAAAGGCCCCGGTGATCGTGGTGAAGGGCTCGCCGGCCCGGAGCGCCGCCTACATCCTGGAGCACCTGTCGCCCACTTACTGGGACGGGGTGATCTGCTTTGACGAGTTCGCCGACTGGTATCCCAGCCACCCGGTGGAACGGCTGGGCGGGGCTCTGGACCACTGGGAGAACGCCCGGCGGCTGTTCCACGCCTTGCGGGCCATGGACGAGGCAGGGGTGAAGCGCATCTGGGCCCAGAGCCCGGACACCGCCGGGATGGGTTTGGCCGTGGTCAACCGCCTGGACAAGGCGGCGGGCTTCCACATCGTGGAGGTCTGAATCCATTGGGGCACAGGGCCCGCAACCTTACGTTGCGGCGAAAGTGCTTTACTTTCCGGCCGCCGGCGTTTACACTGGCGGTGAGGTGATTGCTATGACGCTGGGTGAAAATCTGCAAAGACTGCGCAAGGCCAGGGGCCTGTCCCAGGACGAGGTAGCCCAGAAGCTGTTCCTGACCCGGCAGTCGGTCTCCAAGTGGGAAAACGGCCAGGCGGAGCCGGGGGTAGAGAACCTGAAAGCGCTGGCCGGGCTGTATGGGGTTTCGGTAGATGTATTGATTGGGAATGAGGCCGTTCCGGAGCCGCCCCTTGAAGAGCCGACAAAGCAGCAGGACTGTGTGCGCTGGTATCAGATCATTGTGACAGTGTGGACGATTTTGGTCGTCTGTGAAAACATAATCAGCACATCTTTTGCGCAGAGGATTGATATTCCGTTTAACTGGCTGTTCGTACTGGTGGGGCTCAAGGTGAGAAAGTGGTCGGTTTGGGCGGGAATCCTCTCTATGACTGTATTCAGCTTGTTGCATATAATTTGGTACTCGTTAGATCATCACTATCCGCTTTTTGGGATCGAAAACATGATTGGAACAGCGGCGCAGCTCCTGGTGCTGTTCTTCTGCGTCCACCGAAAGACAAGAGAGTATTTTCACATGCTTAAAGATACAGAGAGGTAATGCCACTATGGTGATTCTGGGCATCACCGGCCCCACCGGGGCAGGAAAGACCACCTTGCTCCGGGAGGTGGAAAAGCTGGGGGGCGCGGTGATCGACTGCGACGCCGTCTACCACGAAATGCTAAAAAGCGATATTACTTTACAGGATATGCTGGAGAGGGAGTTCGGCCCTCTGCGGGATGAGAGCGGTTCCATCGACCGCAAGAAGCTGGGGCGCATCGTGTTTGGTGCCCCGGAAAAGCTGGAGGCCCTCAACGCCATTGCCTGGAGGGGCATCACCCACCGGGTCCGGGGCATCCTGGAGGACCGGCGGGAACAGGGGAGGGCCTTGGCGGCCATCGACGCCATCGCCTTGCTGGAAAGCCCCTTGAAAGAATTATGTCAACTTACGGTGGCCGTCCTGGCCCCCCAAGAGGTGCGGGTGCGCCGCGTCATGGCCCGGGAGGGCGTTTCCGAGCAATACGCCTGGGCCCGGGTGAAGGCCCAGCGCCCGGACGAGTATTTTATCCGGAAGTGTGACTATACTTTAGTCAACGACCTTCCCGCGGCGGAGGAGTTTTCCCAAAAGGCGCGGGAATTTTTGAAGGAGGTTTTATTATGAGCGAGGAAATCAAGGAACAGACCAGGGGGGAGCAGCTGCGCCGCGCGCTGCTCTATGACAGGAAAAACGGCTACGACCGGCTGGCACCCGGCGAACCGGAGGCCATGGAGGCCTACTGCACTGGCTACAAGCAGTTTCTGGACGCGGGCAAGACTGAGCGGGAGTGCGTGGATCGGGCGGTCGCCCTGGCGGAGAACGCCGGCTTCCGGCCCTATGTCCGGGGCGGGGAACTGAAACCGGGGGACAAGGTCTACCGGGTGAACCGGGGCAAGGCAGTTACCCTGGCGGTCATCGGCCGGAGACAGCTTTCAGAGGGGGCCAACATCGGTGCCGCTCACATTGACTCCCCCCGGCTGGACTTGAAGCAGAATCCTCTCTACGAGGCGGAGGAGCTGGCTTTCCTCAAGACCCACTACTACGGCGGCCTGCGCAAGTACCAGTGGGTGACCATTCCTCTGGAGCTTCACGGTGTGATCGCGCTGAAAAGCGGCCAGACCATCCGGGTATCCGTCGGCAACGGGGAGGGCGACCCCCTGTTCACCATCGACGACCTGCTGCCCCACCTGGGGACCGAGCAGTCCAAAAAGCCCCTGGGGGAGGCCATCCCGGCTGAGAATCTCAATATCCTGGTGGGCAGCCGCCCCCTGGCGGACGACGAGGGCAAGGACCGGGTGAAGCTGGCCGCTCTGGAGCTGCTCAACCGGAAGTACGGCATCGCGGAGGAGGACTTTATCTCCGCCGAGCTGTCCGCCGTCCCCGCCTTCCGGGCCAGCGACATCGGCTTTGACCGCTCCCTCATCGGCGCTTACGGCCACGACGACCGGGTGTGCGCCTACGCCGCTTTGGCCGCCATTCTCCAGCTCAACATCCCCGAGCATACCGCCGTGTGCATGCTGGCCGACAAGGAGGAGATCGGCTCCGAGGGGGTCACCGGTATGAAGTCCGCCGCTTTTGACACCTTTATGGAGGACCTGTGCCAGGCCCAGGGCGTCCCTCTGCGGTCGTGCTATGAGAAGTCCTTCTGCCTGTCCGCCGACGTCACCGCGGCCTACGACCCCAACTTCGCCGACGTGTATGAGAAGCGCAACAGCGCCTTTGTCAACTACGGTATGGGCCTGTGCAAGTACACCGGGTCCCGGGGCAAGTCCGGGGCCTCTGACGCCTCCGCCGAGCTGGTGGCCCGGGTGCGGCGGGTGCTGGACGACGCCGGCGTGGTCTGGCAGATGGCCGAGCTGGGGAAGGTGGATGCCGGCGGCGGCGGCACCGTGGCCGCCTATATGGCCCAGCGGAACATTGATACTCTGGACGCCGGGGTCCCGGTGCTGTCCATGCACGCCCCCTTCGAGACGGTGGGCAAGCTGGACTGTTATATGACCTTCAAGGGCATGAAGGCGGTATTTGAGGCGGTATAAAATAGAAATCAGTTCGCAGCGGGGGCCGTGGAAAAGCGGTCTCCGCTGTTTTTTCAAAAATTTTTCTGCAGATGAAACATTTTCCCGGTTTCGGTCGTATCTAAAGTGAAACCGGTTTTGATCCTATCTAAAGCGAAGGGAAGGTGATCGAAGAGTGGACTCTTCGCGGCGTACAGGTCAGGAGCTCGCTGAGCTGTATCACCGCCACGTGGACACCGTCTGGCGGGTCTGCTACTCCTTTATGAAGAACCGGGCGGATACAGAGGACATGGTGCAGGAGGCCTTTCTGCGGGCGTATTATGTGGACAAGTCCTTCCGGTCGGAGGATCACGAAAAGGCGTGGCTGATTGTGACCGCCTCCAACCTGTGTAGGGACGCGCTGAAGCGGGCCTGGCGCCGGGACGAGCCCCTGGAGGACCACCTGGAGCTGGCCACGCCCGGGCGGGATTCCCAGGTTCTGGAGGCGGTGTTGGCCTTGCCGGAGGGTTACAAGACGGCGGTCTACCTGTACTATTACGAGGGCTACGATGCCAGGGAGATCGCCTCGATTTTGGGCTGTCCCCAGGCCACGGTCCGCACCCGGCTCGCCCGGGCCCGGAAACAGCTAAAACAGATGTTAGGCGGTGAATTGGAATGAAAAATAGGGAGATTCGCGCTGCGTATGACAGGACCCTTCCCAGCGGCGAGACAAAAGAGGAAATCTTGCAAAAACTGCTGGCCGCGGCGTCGGAGCCGCAGGCGGAAAGGAAAATTATCACCATGAAAACCATAAGAAAGAGATACATCGTACTGGCCGCGGCGCTGATTGCATTGGCCCTGTCCTGCACAGCGATGGCCAGCGGCGTGCTGGGGGAGACCTTCGGCCTGTGGCTGGGGGACCGGAAGGTGGCGCTGGACGAGCTGACGCCGGTGGCGTTCGACCTGGAGGGCTTCCTGGCCGAATATCCCACTGGGATTGTTGACGGGGATCGTGTGTTCCGGGATGCCGGCAGCTTTACCCGGGCTACCGGGATGACCCTACCGGGGGCGGAGGAGCTTCAAATGACCGATATTTTGCTTTCCGTCTCCAAGCGCTGGCGCACCGGCCACCTCTGCATGACAATAGGTACAGGGGGCGGAGAGGCCCAGATGAACGGTATGTTCCTGCTGGAGGGGCACGCCCAGGAGATGTACGGCTACGGTGTGGAGAACACCAGGGCGGATGAGGTCTATGAATACGCGGAGGGACGTAAGGCGTATTTCATCAAGGGTGATGAAATCATTCAGGTGTATTTTGTGGAGGACGGCGTCATGTTCCAAATGTTCGTGGAAAATTCCCGGTCGGGGAAAGAGCTGGGCAAAGAGATCGTAGACCGTATGTCCGGAACTTCCGAGAATTAAAGCGCGCCTGAATAGAAGTGGAGGCCCCGGACCAGAGCATGGTCCGGGGCTTTTTGCGGTTATTTCAGCTTTTTCTCCAACCGTCGCACCTTGACAGCCAGGATGACGCACACGATGAGCAGGAGGAGGGGGACGCCCAGCGCGAAAAAGGTCTCCAGAGGGTTGAGGGTGTGGGTAGCGGTGATGATGGCAGTGGGGCCGTCCGCTCCGCCGATAATCTCGGCAGCAGCGGGGGACAGGTAGATTCCCTTGATAAGTTCCGCCCACACAGAGCTGAAAAAGGTGGTGAACAGCCACAGCAGACTCAGGACGCCGCCGCCGGTCAGAAACCACCGGAACAGGCGTAAGTACCGCCGGGTGACGGCCCTTTCCGACTGCCCCAGAGCCCGGGACATCGCCGCGTCCGCCTCGGCCACGGTGAGGGTGTCCGCCTCCTGGCGCCTGCCCTGCATCAGCTCCACCAGGGACACCCCCAGGGCTTGGGCCAGAGGCTCCAGCAGCTTCACGTCGGGGAACCCTTTGCCCGTCTCCCACTTTGAGACCGCCTTGTCGGTGACATTCAGTCTGTCGGCCAGCTCCTTCTGGGTGAGGCCCTGTTCCTTCCGAAGCTGAGCAAGGAAGGAACCAAATCGTTCGTTGTCCATGAAATCCGCTCCTTTCGACCCTACAAGTTTAGCGCGGGGCGGGAAAAAAGGCAACCTACGAAAAGTAGAGCGGCGGTTTTGGTGTAAAAATCCTCCTTTCCGCACAGACTAAGGCGTAAAGGAGGGAACATCCATGGACGAGGAACAGGAACAGCTTCCTCAGGAGGGGGACATCCAGCCCATTATCGACCTGGGGTCGTCGGTAATCCGGGGGGAGCGGGGCACCATCTATGTGCTGACCATCGTGGGCCAGATCGAGGGCCACCAGCTTCTGCCCCCCACCAGCAAGAGCACCAAGTACGAGCACGTCCTGCCCTTGCTGGCCGCCATCGAGGGCAGCGAGGAGATCGACGGCCTGCTCATTCTGCTGAACAATGGCGGGGGAGACGTGGAGGCCGGGCTGGCCATCTCGGAGGTCATCGCCTCCATGTCCAAGCCCACCGTCTCTCTGGTGCTGGGGGGGAGCCACTCCATCGGGGTGCCTCTGGCGGTGTCGGCGAAAAAATCCTTCATCGCTCCCTCGGCGGCCATGACCATCCATCCGGTGCGGCTCAACGGCCTGGTGATCGGTGTGCCCCAGACCTTCTACTACTTTGAGCGCATCCAGGAGCGCATTTTGCAGTTTGTCACCGCCAACAGCCATATCAAACGGGAGGCGTTTACAAAGCTGATGCTCCAGACGGGAGAGCTGGCCGCCGACGTGGGCAGCGTCATCTACGGCGAGGAGGCGGTGGAGCTGGGTCTCATCGACCGCATCGGCGGGCTGTCCGACGCGCTGGGCTGTCTGTATGGAATGATTGGGAAAAAGGATTGAAACGGCGGGGGAGACCCCGCTGTTTCAGTTTACATAAAAAACAATAAAAACACTGGAATTTTTCTCTGGCTTATGTTAATATAGTATTTAGTGATTTTATGGGTTTGCGGCCCGTTTAGGAGGTACATACCTTTGAGTTATTTTATGTCTGCCATTCTGGGTTTTGTCCAGGGTGTGGCTGAATTTCTGCCCATCTCCAGTTCAGGCCACCTCACGCTGTTTCAATACTTCTTCGGCATGGAGGAGCCGGATCAGCTGTTTAACATCCTGCTCCATTTCGCCACCCTGTTGGCGGTGTTTGTAGTCTACTGGCGGGACATTTGGGAGATGATTGTGGAGTTTTTCCGCTTCTTTGGAGACCTGTTCTCCCGCCGGCCCCGCCGGGGACGCCCGCCGGAGGCCAGACGGATGGTGCTGCTCATCATTGTGGGCACCTTGCCCCTGTTTCTGGTCCTGCCCATTCAGGATCAGGTGGAGGCGCTGGGGAGTAACCCCATTTTTGTCTCCTGCGCCCTGTTGGTGACGGGCTGTATCCTGTTCCTCTCCGACCAGATGGCCCGGGGACATAAGACCGCCAAAAACGCCACTTTGCCGGATGTGCTGCTGGTAGGTCTGGCCCAGGGGGTGGCCACCATCCCGGGGCTGTCCCGGTCCGGGTGCACCATCTCCGCCGGAATGGTCCGGGGGTTTGACCGGGAATTTGCCGTACGGTACTCCTTCCTCATGTCCTTGCCCGCCGTGCTGGGGGCCACTCTGCTGAAGGTGCTGGACGTGATGGAGATGGAAGGGGGCATCCCGGCGGAAAATCTGCCCAAGTACCTGCTGGGCATGGCCGTCGCCGCCGTGGTAGGCTATTTCTCCATCCAGCTTGTAAAGCTGCTGGCCGACAAGGGAAGGTTCGGCGCTTTCGCCTTCTACTGCTGGGGTGCGGGCGCTCTGTTCATTCTGCTGAATATCATGGGCTGGAGCTTTGTCCCGGCGGTCTGAGCATGAAAGGAACGAATACATATGGCGACGCAAAAGAAAACAGGGGGGACCCGGACCGCCGGCCGCCGCTCCTCTTCCAATTATAGCGGGCGGCGGACCGCGCCCCAGGGAAAGAGCGGCTCCAAGGGCCGGCAGACCCAGCCCTACCGCCGGGAGGCCGGCGCGGTGGTCTGTCTGCTGCTGGCCATCTTTGCCGGCCTGGGTTATTTCAACATGGAGGCCATCTTTATCGACCTGTTCTGCGGCCTCATCAAGGGTCTGCTGGGCTACGGCTTCTGGCTGATGCCTCCTGCTCTGCTGCTGTGCAGCTATGTCCTCATGTTTCACCGGGGAAGGCCGGTGCGGCTGAGAGTGACCTGCGCCTTGCTGCTGCCTCTGATTCTGTCCTGCTTCCTCCATGTCCTGCTGGCCCAGCCTCTGGAGTGGGATGCTCAGCTGTGGGGATCGCTGGTGGAAAGCGGTAAGGCTTTACAGTCCGGAGGGGGGCTGGGCGGCGTTCTGGGCCAGGGCCTTGTCTCCCTGTTCACCAAAATCGGGGCCTCCATTGTCTCGCTGCTGGCCGGGCTGCTGCTGGGGCTGGCCGCCTTCAACCGCACGGTTCTGGATGCGGCGGACTGGTTTTTCAGCCGTCCCCGCTATGAGCCGGAGCCCGAGCCCGCTCCCCACAGGGAGCGCAGGCCGGAGCGTGAGCGCCGGGAGGAGTCCGTCCCGGCTCGGGCCACCCGGCCCTCCATCGACATTCCGGTGGAGGACGGCCCCCTGGTGGGGCAGGAACCCAGGAAGAAGAAGGGCTTTTTCAACCGCAGCCCCCGTGTTCCCGCCCCCGATCAGATTCTGAGGCCCCAGGAGATTTCTCCGGCGGAGTCTGAGGATGTTCCGGAGACGAAGAAAGAGGCCGTCTCGAATCATATGCCCGTACCCGACCTGGATTTCCCTGCCATCTCCAAGCCCGAGCCCATTACCCAGCCGGGGGAGAGGGCGGCGTCCCATGTCCGCAAACCGGAGCCGGAGGCAGTTATTCCGCCCGCGCCGGAGCCTGTAACGCCCCGGCCCGCTCCCGTGGAGCCCCCGCCGGCCCCTGTGCCGCAGCCCGTTCCCAGCCCTGTCCCCGTCCCGGCCCCCGCGCCCCAGTCGGCCGTGGAAAAGGTGACGGCGAAGGAGGCGGCCACCCAGGCCGCCCAGGTGGACATGGAGATTCAGCAGACCATGAGCCAGGAGACGCCGCCTTATCAGTATCCGCCCCTGTCTCTGCTCCGGGAGAACGGCGGGAGCATCGGCGGCGAGGCGCTCAGCGAACTCAACGCCAACCGCCAGCGGCTGGGGGATACCATTCATTCCTTCGGCATCGACGCCAATATCATCAACGTGGTCCGGGGACCCTCGGTTACCCGGTATGAGCTGGCTCTGGAACAGGGGGTCAAGCTGAACAAGCTGACCAATCTGTCCGACGACATCGCCCTGGCCCTGGGGGCCGCCGGCGTGCGCATTGCCCCCATCCCCGATAAAATCTCCGTGGTGGGCATTGAGGTGCCCAATAAGGTGGTTTCCCCGGTAAGCATTCGGGAGGTCGTCGGCTCCGACAACTTCGTAAACAGCAGGTCCAAGACCTCCTTCGCCGTGGGCAAGGATATCAGCGGACAGGCCATTGTGGGCGACATTGGCAAGCTGCCCCACCTGCTGATCGCCGGCACCACCGGCTCGGGGAAGTCGGTGTGCACCAACACCATCATCACCTCGCTGCTCTACAAGGCCACCCCGGAGGAGGTCCGCCTTATCATGGTGGACCCCAAAATGGTGGAGCTGGGTATCTACAACGGCATCCCCCACCTGCTGATCCCGGTGGTCACCGACCCCAAGAAGGCGGCCGGCGCCCTACAGTGGGCGGTCACCGAGATGATGAAGCGCTACCGCACCTTCTCCGAGGTGGGGGTGCGCAAGCTGGAGGAGTACAACGCTTACGCCGAGCGCACCGAGGGCGTGGACAAGATGCCCGCCGTGGTGGTGCTCATCGACGAGCTGGCCGACCTGATGCTGGTGGCGGCGAAAGAGGTGGAGGAATCCATCTGCCGGGTGGCTCAGATGGGCCGCGCCGCCGGGATGCACCTGGTGATTGCCACCCAGCGGCCCTCCGCCGATGTGATTACCGGCCTGATGAAGGCCAATATCCCCTCCCGCATCGCCTTCGCCGTGGCCTCCGCCATGGAGTCCCGGATCATTCTGGACACCCAGGGCGCGGAAAAGCTGGTGGGCCGGGGCGACATGCTCTTTGCCCCCCTGGGCTCCGGAAAGCCCCAGCGGGTCCAGGGCTGCTTCATCTCCGACCCGGAGGTGGCCGCCGTGGTGGACTTTGTAAAGAAGAACAGCGGCGCGGCTCAGTATGATGACGCCGTCATGGAGGAGATCGAGCACAACGCCGCCGAGAAGGACAAGGGGTCCAAGGGGGTGGGCGGCTCCGCTCCCGAGGACGTGGACGGCGAGTTCGACGAGCTCATCGACGCCGCCGCCGAGGTGGTGGTGGAGACGGGCCAGGCCTCGGTGTCCATGCTCCAGCGGCGGTTGAAGCTGGGCTACGCCCGGGCCGCCCGGCTGGTGGACCAGCTGGAGGAGAAGGGCATTGTGGGCCCCTTCGAGGGCAGCAAGCCCCGGCAGCTGCTGGTCACCAAGGAGCAGTGGCAGGAGATGAAGTACCGCCAGGGGATTACCACCCCCGGAGACACCTTCACGCCCCCCGCCCCGGCCGCCCCCGCGGCCGAGGAGGATGCGCCCCCCTTCGACGTGGAGGACGCCCTGGACCGTGCGGAGGAGGATACGCTTTGACCGAACAGAACCGACAGCGGGCAGTCCGCGTCTTTGTGGCGGTGCTGGCCCTCACCGCTCTGGCCAACGGCCTGGGAAACAACATTCTTTCCAACTATTTTAATGAGGTATTCCGCATTGGCGAGGTCCAGCGGGGCTTTATCGAGATTCCCCGGGAGAGCCCCGGCATCCTGTGCATGGTGCTGGTGGCAGCTCTGGGCTTTCTGGGCAATCTGTGGATGTCTGTTGTAGCCCAGGTCCTGGTGCTCATCGGGTTTATCGTCATGGGCTGGCTGTCACCGGGCTACGGAGTGATGCTGGTCTTTATGTTCATCCACTCTCTGGGCATGCACCTGTTCATGCCCCTTAACGACGCCGTTTCCATGGACCTGGCGGAGAGGGGGAAGGTAGGGGCCACTCTGGGAAAATTCAAGGGGGTCACCACCCTGTTCAACATGGCGGCGGCGGTGATGGTGTTCTTTGGGTTCCGGACCGGCTTTTTCAGCTTTCAGACAAAAACCATCCTGCCCTTCGCCATCGGCGGTATCTGCACCGCCGGGGCGGCGGTCCTGCTGGCGGCGCTGGCCATGTCCCTTCCCCAGAAGGACGCCGTCAAAAACCACAAGCTGCTCTTCCGCAAGCGGTATATGCCCTACTACATGGTCACCCTGGCCTACGGCTGCCAAAAGCGGATTAAGATCGTCTTTGCCCCCTGGGTCATCATCAATCTGCTGGGGCAAGGGGCGGACACCGTGGCTCTGCTCACCATCGTAGTCCACCTGGCCGGCGCCTGGGCGGCCCCCATTCTTGGCAAAATGCTGGATAAGCTGGGGGTCAGGCAGATGCTGTGGGCGGAGGCGGTGTACATCGCCTCCTCATTCTCGGCGATGGGCCTGCTGGCCGGGACGCTGGCCTCCGGCTCCTTCGGCGGCCCCTTCACATGGCTGGTCTATGGGGCCTACGTGCTGTGCGTCCTTTTTGAGCAGTTCAACATGGTCCACTCCTACATGATGCGCTCCATCGCTCTGGACCCCTCCGAGGTCACCCGCACCCTGTCCGTGGGGCTGAGTGTGGATCACGTCATGGCCATTATCGCCTCTCCTGTGATGGGCCTGATCTGGCACAGCTTCGGGGTGCAGTATGTGTTTTACCTGGCGGCGCTGTCCGCCCTGTTCCAAGTGGCGGCGGCCGGGATGATTTCTCAAAAGACTTCCTTTTCCAGAGAGGATACTCCCTGAGAGGGGCGGGCGGGGGAGAAATATTTCATTTATATTAAATTTTACTAAAGCTCTTTACATCGACAAAGTTTTGGAGTACACTATGCTCAACGTCATATTTGGGAGGTGCTGACATGGACGAGATGGATTATACCCGTAAATTCAATCTGGGCGATCAGCGTGACATGGAGATTAAGGCCATTCTGACTACCGTGTATCAGGCCTTGCAGGAGAAGGGCTATAACCCCATCAACCAGATTGTGGGTTACATCCTGTCCGAGGACCCCACCTACATCACCAACCATAACAAAGCCCGATCCCTCATCCGCAAGGCGGACCGGGATGAACTTCTCCAAACCCTGGTCAGGTACTACCTGACCCACTGAATTGCGTCCGCAGCGGCCCGCCGGTTGGCGGGCCGTTTTTTATAGGAGGATACCAAGAAGGACTTTCACAGAGACCATCTTCAGTTCTCCAGAAAGCGGCGGAGGCCGGCGGGATCGCGCTGACGCTGAACAAAAAACCGAAGGAGAGATAATATGAATATCTTGGTCAGTCACTGCTTTTTGGGGGAGCCTTGCCGGTACGACGGGCAGAGCCGTCTGGACCGTCAGATCATCGAGCTCCACCGAGCGGGGCACAACCTGATCCCCGTCTGCCCCGAGGTACTGGGCGGGCTGGAGATTCCCCGAAGCCCGGCTGAGCTCCAGCCCGACGGCCGGGTCCTGACCCAGAACGGCCGGGATGTCACCGCCGCCTACCGGGCCGGGGCGGAGCGGGCGGTAGAGATCGCCCGGGAGCACGGCTGTGCCGTGGCCATTTTGAAGGCCCGGTCCCCCTCCTGCGGCTGCGGGGAGGTCTATGACGGCTCCTTCACCCACACTGTTACCCCAGGCTGGGGGGTGGCCGCCCGGCTGCTGCGGGAGGCGGGCCTTGAGGTCATGGACGAGGAGCACCTTCAGGCCTGGCTGTTTGAGTAAAAAATTTTTCATGCAACCTGGGATGCTCTTTTGCGTCTATAACCAATGAGAGACAAACAGGGAAGGGGGGAGCGGATGAAAGCGTCAAGGCTATGGACCTATTCTGCCGGGCATTTCTGGATGGACTTTTCCTGCGCCCTACTGATGTTCTCCCAAATCTCGGCAACGGAGGAGTGGGCCCTGTGCGTGCTGCTCTATAACTTCTGCGCCTTTGCCTTGCAGATGCCCATCGGCCTGCTGGCCGACCGGCTGGGCCGAAGCGGCTCCCTGGCGGCTCTGGGCTGCGCGCTGGCGGCGGCGGGCTGGGTCCTCGCGCCCCTCCCAGCTGCCGCCGCAGTGACGGCGGGGCTGGGCAACGCCTGTTTTCATGTGGGCGGCGGGGTCAAGGTCCTCCGGGACGGGGGAGACCGGGCCGCACCCCTGGGGATTTTTGTCTCCCCTGGGGCCTTCGGCATCTACTTCGGTACCTTGTTGGGGCGGCGGGAGGGATTTCCCGGCTGGCTGTCCGCCGCCGGACTGCTCCTTTTCGCCCTGGTCCTCCTCCTGCTGGAGTACCGGGAAGAGGAGGGGCTGGCTCCGGAGGCTGCGCCCTCCCCGGACCGGAACGCCGTGCTTGTCCTGATCTGCTGTTTCCTGGTGGTGGCGCTCCGGTCTTACCTGGGAATGGTGCTGTCCTTCCCATGGAAGACCGGGGGCTGGGCGCTGGCCCTGACCTGCGCTCTGGTGCTGGGTAAGGCGGCCGGGGGCTTTCTGGGGGACCGGCTGGGTATGGTCCGGGCGTCCGTTCTGTCCCTGGGGCTGGCGGCTGTTCTCTTCTGTCTGAGCGGCTTCCCCTTGGCGGGGACGGCGGCGGTCTTTCTCTTCAACATGACCATGCCCATCACCCTCTGGGCGGCGGCAAGGCTGCTCTCACCGGGATTGGCTTTCGGGACACTGACCTTCGCCCTGTTTCTGGGCTTCCTGCCCGTCTGGCTGGGCTGGCCGGTTCTGTTCACCGGCGGGATGGGCTACGCCGTCGGGGCGCTGTGCTCCCTGGCGCTGCTGGCGCCGGGGCTGAAACGGGGGCGGCTGTGATGGCGCTGTTCCTCTCCCTGGCGGTCTCACTAGGGCTGACCCTGGCGCTGGAGCTGGCCTTCGCCCTGATCTGGCGGGTGGAGCGGTCCGATTTGCCCGCGGTGGCCCTGGCCAACCTGCTCACCAACCCCGTCGTGGTGCTGTGCCACCACGGGGCCGCTTGGTATTGTCCCCAATACCTGCTGGCCGCCACCCTGGTCCTGGAGCTGTGGGCGGCAGGGACGGAGGGGGTCATCTACCGCCGCCGCAGCCAGATCGCCCGGCCCTGGACCTTCTCCCTGTGCGCCAACCTCCTGTCCTATTGCGCCGGACTGTTTATTTGAAAGGAGTGCTGACATGAAACGAAAGATGCTCACACTGTTCCTGGCCGCGCTGGCCCTCCTGTCCATGGCGGTCCCCGCCTCCGCCGACCTGATCTGGGAGCCAGGCGATCCTTTTTACGAGAAGCACCAGGGGGAGTGCGACTATGTGGGTCGGGAGTATGTGCTGGCGGGGTACGATGGCAAGGTGACCGTCTTTACCGCCCCCGGCAGCATGAGCAAGCTCACTTTGAACAATGGGCTTCTGGGGACCATCCAGTTCACCTGGGAGGGGAAGGGGACCGTCTGGGGCTACCTGATCCGCTGGGACGACGACCGGGAGAACCGGACGGAGGGCTGGGTGCCCATGGACGACGTGTCCCTGGTCTACGACAGCCAGCAGTTTATGGAGGACCACGCCGGGGAGATCATCACGGAGACCCAGCCCGTCCCGGTGGACTTCCATGAGGCGGTGACCTACCGCTACCCCAACGGCCCGGCGGACGACGGGGTGCTGAATGAGGACACGGACTATATGCCCTTTGACGAGACGTTTACCCAGGTCTACACCGATGAAAACGGCCTGCGCTGGGGCTATGTGGGCTACTACATGGGAATCCGGGGGGTCTGGATCTGCCTGGACGACCCCATGAATAGAGAGCTGGACACTGAAATCATGCCTGTGGCCCCCTCGGCTGCCCAGCTGCGGGGCAGCGCTACCGTCACGGCGGGACCGCCCGCCCTCCTCATTGCCGCCGTCCTGGTGGCGGGCGTGGCGGCGGTGACAGCCCTCCTCCTCCTGAAGCGCAAGAAGCGGGTACAGCCCTAAAAATCCATCGAAAGCTGTCTGACGATAAAAAATTTAGGGCGGGCAAGCCCCGTATGAAAGACCTCCCCCCGGAAATACTGGAAACAGTATACCGGGCGGGAGGTTTTTTCATCATGCAGCACAAGGTAGAGATATGCGGGGTGAACACCGCCAAGCTGAAGGTACTGAAAAGCAGCGAGACCCAGGAGCTCCTGCGCAAGACCAAGGCGGGGGACGCCGCCGCCCGGGAGGAGCTGATCGCCGGCAACCTGCGGCTGGTGCTGTCGGTGATCCAGCGGTTCTCCAACCGGGGGGAGAACGCCGATGACCTGTTCCAGGTGGGGTGCATCGGCCTCATCAAGGCCATTGACAACTTCAACACCGACCTGGACGTGAAGTTCTCCACCTACGGCGTGCCCATGATCGTGGGGGAAATCCGCCGCTATCTCCGGGACAACAGCACCATGCGGGTGTCCCGAGCCATGCGGGACACGGCCTACAAGGTCCTTCAGGCCAAGGAGGCCTACACGGCCCAGCACCAGAAGGAGCCCTCCATCGAGGAGATCGCCAAAATCCTGGACCTGAAGCGGGAGGACGTGGTTTTCGCCCTGGACGCCATTCTGGAGCCGGTGTCCCTCTACGAGCCGGTGTACTCCGACAGCGGGGACACGGTGTGCGTCATGGACCAGGTGAAGGACAACAAGAATAATGACGAGATGTGGGTGGAGCGCATCGCCCTGAAGGAGGCGGTGGGCCACCTCACCCAGCGGGAGCGGAAGATTCTCTCTATGCGCTTCTTTCAGGGCAAGACCCAGATGGAGGTGTCCGCCGAGATCGGCATCTCACAGGCCCAGGTGTCCAGGCTGGAAAAGAACGCCTTGCGGCAGATCAGGAAGGAGATGTAAAAGTCCCCCCGATTGGGGGACTTTTTATGTTATCCCAAAGCCACATCTAAAATCATCATCAGCAGAAAGCCCGCCATGACCCCCAGGGTGCCCGAGTGGCCCCCCTGGGACAGATTGGCCTCTGGGATCAGCTCCTCCACCACCACATAGAGCATAGCTCCGGCGGCGAAGGACAGCAGCCAGGGGAGGACCATCTGAACCGTTCCGGCCACCAGCACGGTGAGCAGAGCAAAGACGGGCTCCACCACCCCCGAAGCGGCTCCGATGAGAAAGGCCTTTCCCTTGCCCGTTCCCTCCTGATACAGGGGCAGAGAGATGGCCGCCCCCTCGGGGAAGTTCTGAATGCCAATGCCGATGGCCAGAGCGGTGGAGGCGGTAAGCAGAGCGGCGTCGCCGTTCTGAGCCGCCAGGGCGAAGGAGACCCCCACCGCCATCCCCTCGGGGATGTTGTGGAGGGTGACGGCCAGCACCAGCAGCGCCGTCCGGCTGGGGGAGGCCCCCCGGTGGAAGGACTCCGGCCCAAAGTGGGGCAGAAGGAAGTCCATCAGCAGCAGAAAGCCGATGCCCAGGACGGAGCCGCCCGCGGCGGGCAGCCAGCCCGCCTGTCCCAGCTCCTCCGCCTTCTCGATGGCGGGGATAAGCAGCGACCACATGCTGGCCGCAATCATAACCCCGGCGGCAAAGCCCAGCATCACCCGGTGGAGGGTTTGGGAGTTCTTCCTGCGGAATAAAAAGACCACGGCGGCCCCGGCGGCGGTCATCAGGGCGGTGAAGCCCGTGCCGGCGGCGGCCCAGGTAAGTGCCTGTAACACGATGTAAGAACCCTTTCTGAAAGACTCGCAGGCTGAGCGCCTGTACGGTTGCTTCCAGATTAGGCTATGCGCACAGGAACAATTTTGCCATCCAATACCCGACGGCGGCGCACCCGGGAAAGGTGAACAGCCAGGCAAGAGCGACCCTTATGGCCACCGGCCAATCGGGACGGCGCTCTCCCGCGGAGCCCACCCCCAGCAGGGCGGCGGTGCGGGTGTGCGTGGTGGACACAGGCAATCCCAGGAGTGTGGCGGCGAACAGGCAGGCGATATTGCCCAGGTCTGCGGCCAATCCCTCCCGAGGGCCCAGAGACACCATCTCCCGGCCCACCGTGTCGATGATTCGCCGGCCTCCCATCAGGGTGCCCAGCGCCATAAACACCGCGCACAGCCCCATGAGCCACAGGGGGATTACAAAAGTGCCCTCATCGGCCCGGCCCTGGGCCAGGGCGGAGCCCAGAAGAAAGACGCCGATGAACTTCTGGCCGTCCTGGGCCCCATGGAAGAAAGCGGTCGCCGCCGCCCCGGGAAGCTGAAAAATGCGGAATGTACAGTCAGATAGCCTTACAGATTTCAGCTGTCTAAGCGCCCACCGCCCGGCCCAAAACCCGGCGACGGTTGACAGGATTAGGCCAAACAGCACCTTGGCCCAGCAATCCCAGCGGATGCAGGATAAGGAGCCCTCCAACGCCGCCGCCGCCCCGGAGACGCCGGCCACCAGGGCGTGGCTCTCGCTGGTTGGGATGCCGAAGAACCAGGCCAGCCCCGCCCAGAGGACGATGGCCGTCATGGCGGCGCACAGGGCGGTGAGTGCTGCCCTTGGCCCGCCCCCGAAGGAGGCGATGGAGTACACCGTCTCTGCCACCGAGGCGTTTACCGAGGTGACGCACAGTACCCCCAGAAAATTGCACACCGCCGCCATCAGCACCGCCGGCCGAAAGGGGAGGGCCCCTGTCACCACCGCCCCGGCGATGGCGTTGGGGGCGTCGGTCCAGCCGTTCACCAGCAGAACAGCCAGGGTGAGCAGAACCGTGCCAAACAGGGCGTAATTTCCACTCAGCTGGCCTAAAAAGTCAAAAAAGGACAGGGGCATGGACAACACCTCCATGCCCCAGATTATGCGGCTACAACGCCGCGCAGTACATGGGTTCTGTTCTTTTTCAAAAGAAAAGAACACCTGTCACCCCCGTCCCCCAGGCGGCGGGGCATGGCGCTCCCGGCCCGGGTCTCGGGGCATGGAGGCGGGGGAGATGGCCCCAGGGCCGTATTTGGCCCGGATGGCGTCCATTGCGCCCTCCAGCCGTTCCAGCCGGCGGCGCTTTTCCTCCCGTCCGGCGGAGAACAGGTCCAGCTGGGCCCCGGCCTCTTCGGCGGGAAGAAGATAGATGGCGGTCACCGTCAAGGCGCGCACCGGGCTGGACATATTCCAGCAGCCGCCGGCCAGCTCCATAGCCGCCTGGGTCAGCTCCCGGGCCAGATCGGTGGGCATCTCCAGTCGGGCCTGGCGGCTGATATCCCGAAAATCGGGGTCTCGGATGGCAAGGGAGACTCCTTGACACTTCATGCCGTGCCTGCGCAGGCGGACCGCCACCTGGTCGGCCAGCTGAGCGACCCCCGCCCGGATTTCCTCCTGCCCGTGGAGATCGTTGGGGAAGGTGTATCCGTTTCCGATGGATTTGGGGGGCGTATATTGGCCAGTGGGAGCCACGGGGGTGCGGTCCTCACCGCTGGCAAAGTCGTGGAGCTGAACGCCGTTTTTTCCCAGGAGCCGGAACAGCTGCTCCCGGTCAAAGGCGGCCAGATCTCCGATGGTGCGGATGCCAAATTTCTGGAAGGTCTGGGCCGCGGCCCGGCCTACATAGAGCAGGTCGGAGACGGGGAGAGGCCAGACGATCTCCCGAAAGTTTTCCCGGGCGATAACGGTGGTGGCGTCCGGCTTTTTGTAGTCGCTGCCCAGCTTGGCGAACACCTTGTTGAAGGACACCCCAACCG
>ERZ779622.191-NODE-191-length-42100-cov-11.506124_pt1 | contig 42100 bp, 44 predicted proteins | sample MGYA00514188_ERZ779622 | MGnify/ENA primary metagenome ERZ779622 (study PRJEB29562, sample SAMEA4376702) | mouse gut metagenome | isolation source: Cecum | study: EMG produced TPA metagenomics assembly of the A DSS colitis mouse model was used to assess the... | reverse complement strand
TGAGCGATGAGAGAAAAGCGGAGTTGTTCGCTCATATGGATCAGGACAGCGATCATGGATTTGCCTATATGGCGGGATGCTCCATCATAGAAATGATGACCATGATGCAGGAGGCGGCAGTGCGTTTTGACGCTGCCAGAAAGGCGTCAGAGCAGGAGGCAGTAGAAACCTATACGATACTGATGAACCGCATCACGCTGTATCTCACAGAAGCCTTGTGTGAGAAGCCGTATATTTATACATTAAAAGAAGAGAACGGGGACTTTACACTCAGAAATAGCATTGCCTATCTGATCATTACAAACCGCTATGAGGCGGGCAGAAAAGGCGATGGGAAGCTGATGCCTGCCGGGATAGACAATCCGCAGTTTATGGAGAAGCTCTGCGAGGCCAGCCGTGTAGCAGCGCTCACGGATGGTCCAAGTACGCTGTGCATGATGGATACGAAGCTGATGAGCGAGGTGGCAAAACAGTGGAAGAAGGCAGAACCTGTGCGCGAGGAGTTTATGATCTATCTGACGCAGGGATGCGGTCTTTCCTATCCAGAGGCAGGATACTATTATCGAAGGCTGCGGTCGGATACAAACATCTTTTTGGAGTTTGCCTCCGCTGTCAGGGATGGCGCGTATCCGTCGGTCGGTATGCTTACGATAGAAGGAGTTACGGCGCAGGAACTGGCTCAGCAGAAAAATTGCATGATGCCGCAGGCATATGATGCACTGCTGGCGCTTAGGCTGAATCCAGAGCGTGAGAAGCAATTCGAAAAAATGCAGCAGGAAGAAGAGGACAAGAAAGGGTTTTTCGGAAAGCTGTTTAAAAAGTGAGGAATAGAGAATGATAAGTGCAAACAATGTAACCTATAGAGTAGGAAAAAAGGCGTTATTTGAGGATGTAAACATCAAGTTTACAGAGGGAAACTGCTATGGACTGATCGGTGCCAACGGCGCAGGGAAATCAACCTTTTTAAAGATTTTGTCAGGAAAACTTGAGACGACAAAGGGAGATATCGCCATCACGCCGGGACAGCGGCTTTCTGTGCTAGAGCAGGATCATTTCAAGTATGACGAGTATCCGGTGATGGATGTTGTCATTATGGGAAATGCCCGTCTTTATGAGATTATGAAGGAGAAGGACGCCATCTATGCCAAGGAGGATTTCACGGATGAGGATGGTATCCGCGCCAGTGAGCTTGAGGGCGAGTTTGCAGAGATGGACGGCTGGGAGGCAGAATCCAATGCGGCGCAGCTGCTAAACGGTCTTGGTATTGACACAGAGATACACAATTCCCTGATGAAAGATTTGAACGGCAGCGTGAAAGTAAAAGTTTTGCTGGCAAAGGCACTTTTTGGCAATCCAGACATTTTGCTGCTCGACGAGCCGACAAACCATTTGGATTTGGATGCGATCGCTTGGCTCGAGGAGTTTTTGATTAATTTTGACAACACGGTCATCGTCGTGTCCCATGACCGGTACTTCCTGAATAAAGTCTGTACGCAGATTGCAGACATTGACTATGGCAAGATACAGCTCTATGCGGGCAACTATGATTTCTGGTATGAGTCCAGCCAGCTTCTTGTCAAGCAGATGAAGGAAGCGAACAAGAAGAAAGAGGAGAAAATCAAAGAGCTGCAAGAGTTCATCTCACGGTTCTCTGCCAATGCATCCAAGTCAAAGCAGGCTACATCGAGAAAGCGTGCACTGGAAAAGATTGAGCTGGATGATATTAAGCCCTCTAGCCGCAAGTATCCTTATATTGATTTCCGCCCGGACCGCGAGATTGGAAATGAAGTGCTCACTGTGGAGAATCTCTCCAAAACAATCAACGGTGAGAAGGTACTCGACAATATTTCGTTTATATTAGGGCGTGAGGACAAGGTTGCATTTGTGGGCGGAAATGAGCTTGCAAAGACCACACTCTTTCAGATTCTCATGGGAGAGTTGGAACCGGACGAAGGGACATACAAGTGGGGTGTCACCACATCGCAGGCGTATTTTCCTAAGGACCCCACCAACGAATTTAACAATGACTACACGATCGCAGACTGGCTGATGAGCTATTCGCCAGTGGATGATATCACCTATGTGCGCGGCTTCCTTGGGCGCATGCTCTTTGCAGGCGAAGACGGCGTGAAAAAGGTAAAGGTGCTCTCCGGCGGCGAGAAAGTGCGCTGTCTGCTTTCCAAAATGATGATCAGCGGTGCAAACTGCCTGATTCTCGATGAGCCGACGAACCATCTTGACATGGAGTCGATCACAGCGCTGAATAACGGGCTGATCAAGTTCCCCGGCATGGCAATATTTGCCTGCCATGACCACCAGTTTGTGGAGACAACGGCAAACCGCATCATGGAAATTCTGCCAAACGGCACATTAATTGACAAGATTACGACGTATGATGAATATCTTGCCAGCGATGAGATGGCGAGAAAGAGAACGTCAGTGTATACTGCGGAGGCAGAGGACGAGACTGGCGGGGACGAGTAAACTTCGTAAGATTTGAGCAGGAGAAGTCTTTTCCCCTGCTCGATTTTCATTACAAGGGGGAATAAAAATGGGATTTGTTGACCTGCATGTCCATTCCTGCCGTTCGGACGGAACCATGACACCGTGTGAGCTGGTGGACTATGCCATAGAGAAGGGGCTAGAGGCGGTTGCGCTCACAGACCATGACACGGTTGACGGGCTGGATGAGATGATTGCGTATGCAAAAGAGAAACCGATTGAGATTATTCCCGGAATCGAGTACTCGACCGAGTACAATCACCGTGATGTGCATATTGTGGGGCTATTTATAGATTACAGGGCGCCTGTCTTTTTGGAATACTTAGCGCGTTTCAAACAGTCCAGAATAGACAGAAATCATAAACTCTGTGCGAACCTGCAAGGCGCTGGGATAGACATCACATATGAGGCACTCTTGGATGCTTACCCGGACGCAGTGATCACAAGGGCACACTATGCTGGATATCTGTTGGATAAAGGGTATGTAAAAAGCAGAAATGAGGCGTTTGACCGGTATCTGGGCGACCACACGCCGTATTTTGTGCACCGGGAGAAAATCACCCCGGAAGAAGTGATCGACGTGACACTCAGAGCAGGGGGCATTCCTGTTCTTGCCCATCCTACTTTGTACAAGCTGGGACGCGGGCAGCTTGAGCAGCTGGTGCGCAGGCTGAAGGACGCGGGGCTTATGGGGATGGAGTGCTATTACAGCACCTACACGCCGTCGGAGACAAGGCAGATGAAGGAGTTGGCGCAGCAGTACTGCCTGCTGCCAAGCGGTGGTTCTGATTTTCACGGAGAGGCCAAGCCGGGGCTTGATCTGGGCACAGGCTATGGCAGGTTTGGCGTGCCCTGTGAAGTTCTGACAGCGCTGAAAAAAACACTGCATACAAAGATGCTGTTTACGGATTTGGATGGAACGCTTCTGGATTCTGAGAAGGCGGTTTCAACGAGCAGCAGAAATGCTATTATTCAGATGCTGTCAGAGGGAGACCATCTGGTGCTTGCAAGCGGCAGAACTTACAACAGCATTCTGGATGTGCTGGCAAAGCTTGATCTGCCCCAAAAAAATCTGTCTGGCAGAGTCTGTCTGGCGGCATATAACGGCGCATTGCTTTATGACTACGACAATCAGGCTGTCATAGAGCAGTACACTGTCCCGATTCCGGCGGCACAGGTGATTTTTGATATGGCGCTGCAAATGGGAATCCATATACAGACCTATACGGACAACTGTATTATAAGCAGTGCGGAAGATGAGGAGATACGTTATTATACGCAGATCATCAAATCGCCGTACAGAGTCGGCACCGTGCTGGAAGAAGAGCTTGTGCACGCGCCGTATAAGCTGCTTGCGATCGCGCTTGATGACAGATCAAAGCTCGAGGCACTGCGCAGTGCGTTCGAGGCATCTGCATATGCTGCGGAGATCACCTGTGAATTTTCGTGTGCGCGGTATCTTGAATTTTATAACAGACAGGCAGGAAAGGGAAATGCGCTGCGGAATCTGTGCAGTGCACTTCATGTGCACATCAAAAACACGGTTGCGGCAGGCGATGAGGAGAATGATATTTCCATGCTGAGGACAGCGGCTGTCGGCGTCTGTATGGCAAACGGCACGCCGGCGGTGAAAGCTGCTGCTGATTATGTCACAGCGCGGGACAACGACCATGATGGAATCGCGGAAGTGATCGAAAGGTTTGTTTTAAAAGGATAGACAGCGAATGAATTAAACGGTATACTTAAAGTACGAGAGCTTTTTTAATGTGAAAAACGGAAGGGAAAGGAATAGCGATGAACGAAAAAAAGATAGCATTTGCAGAGAGAATCGAACAAAACAGCAAGAATTATTCACCCAAGGATTTAATTAACTTGGAGGCGGCAGAGATGATGTTGAACCTGCTGCATCAAAGCTTTGGGCTTGACACACTGATGACAGACAGGCATGGCAGCATTCTGATGACAATTGGCGATTTTGGCGGTTTTAAGCCGGATGTAGTCAACCGCCCCGGCAATAAAATCCGCGTGAAAGGAAGGACAGTCTGCCATATTTATGCCAAGTATGACCACGTGGCGGAAGAAAAATTTGACGTGGTAAACAAGATTCTGGGCGCTTATATAGAGACGCTGGAAGAGTACAGCAGGAAATCTTATCTGGCAAGCGAACAGGCGCTCTATATTGAGGAGCTGGAACGCCAGCTCAAGACAGATGCCTCTCAGACGCAGTATGCGGTACAGAATGACCCGCTCACAGGTGTGCTCAACAGGAATCATTTTATCAGTCATATGAAAGAGCTGACAGAGCGTGAGGTGGTTCCCACAGCGGCAATCTGTGTCAATATCAATGACTGGCGCTTTGTTGACAATCATTACGGTGAGGAGGAGAGCGACCGCCTGATCGTGATCGTGGCGGATATTCTGAAATCGCAGGCGGAGGAAGCCGGACTGCAATACGCTGTGATCGGGAGAGTGGAGGGCGATGTGTTCAATGTCCTTCTGCCGCTTGCAGAGGAGGAGGAAGCAAGAGCATACTGTGACAGGATACAGGAGGCATGCCTGAACTTTGAGGATGAGAAGCTCGCGCCAAGCATTGCTGTGGGCTGTGTGATGCGGACAAATGTCGAGGAAAATTTTAAGAATATTCTTTCGGATGCTGAATATGCTATGTTGGAGAATAAATTTGCGATCAAAAACGCACCGGGATATAAAGAACGGCTTGAAAAAGGACTTGGAAAGGCGTAAATCTAAAATAATTATTAAGTGTAATAAGTTTTGAAAACGAGAGATATAACGAGATAAAGGGAGTATTTGGAAGAAAATAGAATAAAATCAAAGCTAAATGCGTTTGCAGAATGCTCAATGAGAAATTATTATATGATTTGTTAGCACTCAATAGATAAGAGTGCTAATCAAAAGAGTCAATTCTATTTTTTTATAAATCATGAAGGAGGCATTTAACATGAAATTAGTACCATTAGGAGACAGAGTCGTATTAAAGCAGTTGATCGCAGAGGAGACAACAAAGTCAGGCATCGTATTGCCGGGACAGAACAAGGAAAAGCCGCAGCAGGCGGAAGTGATCGCTGTCGGACCGGGCGGTGTCGTTGATGGCAAAGAGATCAAGATGGAAGTTAAGGCTGGCGATAATGTCATTTATTCTAAGTACTCTGGAACAGAGGTAAAGATTGATGACGAGGAGTTTATCATTGTAAAGCAGAATGACATCTTGGCAGTTATTCAATAAGTACGATTAATTAGATTATATTTGGAGGAGAATTGAATCATGGCAAAGGAAATTAAATATGGAGCAGAGGCTCGTAAGACATTAGAGACAGGTGTGAACAAGTTGGCAGATACTGTGAGCGTGACACTGGGACCCAAGGGAAGAAACGTCGTTCTTGACAAATCCTTCGGCGCGCCGCTCATCACAAATGACGGTGTGACAATCGCAAAGGAGATTGAGCTTGAAGATGCATTTGAGAATATGGGTGCACAGCTCGTCAAGGAAGTTGCCACCAAGACAAACGATGTGGCAGGAGACGGTACTACAACAGCGACTGTTCTGGCACAGGCTATGATCAATGAGGGTATGAAGAACCTCGCAGCAGGCGCAAACCCGATTATTTTAAGAAAAGGTATGAAGAAGGCTACAAACTGTGCAGTGGAAGCAATCGCATCCATGAGCTCTAAGGTGAATGGCAAGCAGCACATTGCAAGAGTAGCAACGGTTTCCTCTGGGGATGAGGAAGTTGGAAATATGGTAGCAGATGCAATGGAGAAGGTTTCCGGTGACGGCGTGATCACGATCGAGGAATCCAAGACCATGCAGACAGAGCTTGACTTGGTAGAAGGTATGCAGTTTGACCGCGGATATATCTCAGCATACATGGCAACCGATATGGATAAGATGGAAGCGACAATGGAAGATCCGTATATCCTGATCACAGACAAGAAGATTTCCAATATTCAGGAGATTCTGCCGGTATTAGAGCAGGTAGTGCAGTCAGGTGCTAAGCTTTTGATTATCGCAGAGGACGTTGAGGGTGAGGCACTCACAACACTGATCGTCAACAAGCTTCGTGGTACATTCAATGTCGTAGCAGTAAAGGCACCGGGATATGGTGACAGAAGAAAAGCAATGCTTGAGGATATCGCAATTCTTACAGGCGGTCAGGTAATCAGTGAGGAGCTTGGTCTGGATCTCAAGGAGGCAACACTTGAGCAGTGCGGACGTGCGAAGTCTGTCAAGGTTCAGAAGGAGAACACGATCATCGTTGACGGTGAGGGTGACAAGGCAGCAATTGATGCGAGAATCTCCCAGATCAAGAAGCAGGTTGAGGAGACAACATCTGATTTTGACAAGGAGAAGTTACAGGAGAGACTGGCGAAGCTTGCAGGCGGTGTCGCAGTGATTCGTGTCGGCGCAGCGACCGAGACAGAGATGAAGGAAGCAAAGCTTCGTATGGAGGATGCCCTGAATGCGACAAGAGCAGCCGTGGAGGAAGGTATTATCGCAGGCGGCGGTTCTGCTTATATCCATGCGTCAAAGAAGGTGGCAGAGCTGGTTGATACCCTTGAGGGTGATGAGAAGACAGGTGCAAAGATCGTATTGAAGGCACTGGATGCACCGCTTCATATCATTGTGGCGAACGCAGGTCTTGAGGGCAGCGTGATTGTAAATAAGGTAAGAGAGTCCAAGGCAGGTATTGGTTTCGATGCTGCCAAGGAAGAGTATGTTGATATGGTTGAGGCTGGTATCCTTGATCCAGTGAAGGTGACAAGAAGTGCATTGCAGAATGCATGCTCTGTAGCAAGCACCCTGCTCACAACAGAGTCCGTAGTGGCAAATATCAAGGAAGATACACCGGCAATGCCAGCAGGCGGTCCGGGAATGGGCGGAATGATGTAATTATCGCGAAATAGATACAGAAAGAGAACGCAGACACAGCGTTCTCTTTCTGTATCTATATGGAGGGTTTATGATAGAGAATGTAAAGGACTGCGGCAGCATCCATCTGTTCCGGGATATCAAAAAGGAGGAGATCGAGAAGATGTTTCGGTGCTCTAAGACGGTGGAGCGCTGTTTTGAGGATGGAATGTATATCTTCCGTCAGGGAGAAACTCCCCAGAATCTGTTTCTGGTATTGGATGGAACCGTGATGATCTCGAAGGATTTTGCTTCTGGAAAGCGGGATGTGCTTTTTATGGTGGGGCAGGGAGATGTCTTTGGAGAAATGTTTCTTTTTGCAGATTTTGCGGATACGAAGACGTACTGGTATGATGCCATCGCGCAGGAGAAGGTGCGTGTCCTTCAGATACCATGGCAATTTTTTTACTGTTTTTGCAGCAACGCCTGTGAACATCACCGCATGATTACCAGAAACATGCTTGAAATACAATCTGAAAAAAATTTTAAGATGACCAGAAAATTACATCTGCTCTCTGGAACGACGCTGCGCGAGCGCATTGCCCTGTGGCTGTTAGAACAGGCAGCAGAGGGGGATGTGATAAAACTCGCCATGAACCGGGAAGAACTGGCAGATTATCTTGGAACCACCAGACCATCCCTGTCCAGAGAGTTGATGAAAATGCAGCAGGAGCAGTTAATCGAGACGGACAAGAATATGATTAAGATTGTGGAGCGCGCTGCACTGGAAATTTTGTACTGAAATTTTGTATCGAAATTATGTATGAAGAAAAAAACATAAAAAATGAAAAAGTGTAACAAATGTTACCGATATTTCTCGAATAATAAAATATACTAAAATCACAAAAGAGCAAATACAGAATCACCAATATTTTTATAAAAGGAGGAATTATCATGACAGACAACGCACAGGTAAACAATTTGGTAAATCTTTTGGACGGATACGCTACAAAGGGTGGCCATCACCTCAATGTAAACGTACTCAACAGAGACACACTCTTAGATGCACAGAAGCATCCAGAGAACTATCCGCAGCTTACAATCAGAGTTTCAGGCTATGCTGTGAACTTTATCAAGCTGACACCGGAGCAGCAGGCAGACGTGATCTCAAGAACTTTTCATGAGGCAATCTAATCACAACTTTACAATTCCATTGAGACAGGGCGTCACCCGTGAGGGTGGCGTTTTGTTTTTGCGTTTTGTTATTGCAAATAAAAACAATGGACAGAATTTACAAAAAAAGGATAGAATAGTAATATCGAAGTCGTAAAGGAGCGTGATGGATATGAATTTTGATTTTAGTATGGGCATCATATGGATGCTGATTTCGATTACTGGTGTAGTTATACCGCTGGTGGGCATTTTCGTGCTGATGGGCAAGGAGCAGAGCAAATCCTCGACCAATCTCATGATCGCCAATATCGGATGCCTTATCATGAATGGGGCATATTTTTTGCTGCTTCGTACAGGGAAGCCTGCGGAGGCCAATATGGCGTTAAAGATGGAGTATCTGGGCAATTTTTTGTTCTACTTCTTCTTTATCAAGTTTATTCTTTCATATATGCAGATTGATGTGAGGCATCGGTGGGTCAGGGTTTTTACACATCTGTGGATGCTGTTTGAGGTTGCAGTGATCGCAGTGGTATGGGATGATACGAGGCGGGAGGAGATGTTTGCACATCATGATCTCGAGGTGGATTCCCAGTTTGGATACCACTTTTTTAATATGCAGGGCGGTATCGTATACAAAGTCCGGTACGGTTTTTTGCTGGGATTTCTGCTGGTGCTGATCGCGTATATGATTATCAAGAGAGTACATATCAGAAAGCAGGGAGGAGATGAAAAGCATAATCTGTCGCATCTGATTGTCGCGAAGTTTGTCATTATCATCCCGCTTATCATGGAAATAGTATTTCGGTTCAGTTTTGAGTTTGTGCCAGTCTTTTCCTCCATTGCGGTGCTGCTTATCATTCTGAGCGTGGTTGAGGGAGATATTTTCAGTGTCCTCGATATCGGGCGCGGCTGGGTGATTGAAAATTTTGATTCCGTGTTTATGATAGTCGATAGTACCTATGGGTATCTGGATGCGAACAAGTTTGCAAAGGAGCAGTTTGAGGAGCTTGCGGACATTCACAAGGGCGAGAAGCTTTCCGGCAGGCTCATAGACTTATTTCTGTCAGAAAAGACGGAGATGGTGATCGGTGAAAGACATTATGAGAAATTTATCAAGGAACTGACCGTAAAGGATAAAGTCCGGGGATACTGTCTGATTATGCTCAATGTGACAAAACGGTATAACATGATGGAAGAATTAAAGGAGGCGAAGCTTCGCGCCGAGGAGGCAAACGAATCCAAATCGAATTTCCTCTCCAATATGTCACATGAGATTCGTACGCCCATGAATGCCATTGTCGGCATGACAGAGATCTTACTTCGAAGCGATCTCTCAGACCAAGACCGGGGATATTTGATGAATATCAAAAATTCGGGGGCATCCCTGCTCACCATTATCAATGACATCCTTGACTTTTCCAAGATTGAGTCTGGAAAGCTTGAAATCATAGAGGAGGAGTACGAGCCGATGTCCATGCTCAGTGATCTCAGCATGATTTTCCTGAATCGGATTGGCGACAAGCCTGTAGAGCTGATCTTTGACATAGACAGAAATCTTCCGAATAAACTGTATGGAGATGCTCTGCGCATCAGGCAGGTTATAATCAATATTGCAAACAATGCAATCAAATTTACAGCCGCCGGCTATGTGAAGCTTGCGATTCAGATGGCGCCAGCGACAGAAGAGAACATGGTAAATCTAAATATTTCCATTGAGGATTCGGGACAGGGTATCAAGCCGGAAGATCTGGATAAACTCTTTGGTTCGTTCCAGCAGGTTGACACGAAGAAAAACAGAAATAAAGAGGGAACAGGGCTGGGGCTTGCCATCTCCAAGCAGCTTGTAGAAACGATGGGCGGACAGATTGGCGTGCGGAGTGAGTACGGCAAAGGCAGTGAATTTTACTTTCATATACCACAGCGCGTGATCGGTGATCAGGTTGCTGCCGCGGTGAGGGAAGATGCGGTTCTTCATGAGCCAGTGGTGGTGAGCGGGCATATGAAGGATGGGCGGACACTAGCGCAGTTAAAAAAACTCACAGAAGGGTATGGATTCAGGTTTGTGGACTGTTATGAGGCGCGCAGCCGCAAAGATAAGGTGGATTATTTCTTTGTGGATGAAGCTGTCTACCGGGGGATTAAAGATTCGATTGAGGAGTATTTTGTCTCAACCGGAACAGAGCTGTGTGTGCTTCAAAATCCGATGCGGGAGGCAGTCTGGGATGATCAGGCAACCGTGGTCAACAAGCCGCTCTACACGCTTAATTTCTGTCAGGTCATCAATCATGAGACGACAGCCGCGTTTGTCGAGACGGATAATGTGATGAATTTCACCGCACCGCAGGCACAGATTCTGGCGCGATGGCAATCAAGTATCTCTCGACAAACAGACCTGATCTGGTGCTGCTTGACTATGAAATGCCCATCGTGGACGGCAGGCAGGTGCTTGGCATGATACGGAGTGAGTCGGAGTTTTCCGATATTCCAGTCATTTTTCTGACCAGCAAGGGAGACAAGGAGAGCGTGATGCAGGTCATGGATCTCAAACCAGACGGATATCTGTTAAAGACCATGCCGCCAGAGCAGATCAAACAGTCTATTGACACCTTCTTTCAGAGGAAAAAGGCATACCGCAATTCTATTTAATATAAAATAATAGATGAAAAACCGAGTGGGAAACCACTCGGTTTTTCATGTTATGAGTTTGCCATCGCGGATAATTCGGCAAGCATCTTGGGCAGCTCTTCTGCCATGTTATCATCGGTGAACTGGCAAGTGCCCACCTTCTTGTGACCGCCGCCGCCATATTTGAGCATCAGGCTTCCGACATCCACGTGAGAGGTCTTGTTGAGGATACTGTAACCACATGCAGCACTGCACCCAGCGCCGCCGCGCCCGCTCACAATCCATGCAGAGATATTCTGCTCAGGATACATGCTGTAGATCAGGAAACGGTTTCCAGAGTAAATCGGGTCTACCCCTCTTAGATCAGAGATAATCAGATTGCCGTCCACACGCGTATAATTTCGTACCATCTCCATAAATTTCTCATTCTGTTCAAAGTAGATTTCGATGCGTTCCTGCACGTCGGGCAGTGCAAGGATTTCTTCTGTCGTCATGGTGCGGCAGGCGTCGATCAGTTTTTCCATGAGCTGATAGTTGGAAATCGTGAAATTTCTCCATCGTCCCAGTCCTGTGCGGGGGTCCATCAGAAAACCGACAAGTATCCATCCTTTGGGATTTTGAATCTCGTCTATCGTGAGATTGCCAGAGTCCACTTTGTCAACAGCGACCATCATATCATCAAACTGCGGGAAGCGCTCCCTTCCGCCGTAATATTCATAGATAATGCGAGCGCAGGATGGCGTGATACGGCTCTCCCCTTTATATTTGCCCTCAAGCTGTAATCGTTCATGCTCGCTCGAGTGATGGTCAAACCACAGTCCGCATCCCTCGACATAAGGCACATTGGCAAGACAGTCGTCCTTCGTAACTTCTACCAGTCCATCCTGCAAATCCTTTGGATGTGCGAATTTCCAATGGTCAATAATTCCGGCTTCCTTTAAAAGAGCGCCGCAGGCAAGACCATCAAAGTCAGAACGTGTTATTAATCTCATAGTATCCTCCTTGTATATTTCATGATATATTCGTCTGAAAGCTCTAATACCATTATATTATAGTGGATATGTACAAATTTTTCAACTACTTTGGAAATGCTTTTATGGGTTGATAAGTGTGTGAAAATATTCTATAATGCATAGTGTGAGAAGTGCTAAGCCGCACACAGGAGGGGCTTTATGAAAAAGGAGACGAAAGACCAAGCGGGCTACGAACATGTGACACATACTTTCGGTCCGGTGTACGATGAACAGTCCAAAATATTGATTTTAGGCTCTATGCCATCTGTAAAGTCAAGAGAACAGCAGTTTTATTACGGGCACCCGCAGAACCGTTTCTGGAAAGTGCTCTCTGCGGTGTTAGGAGAAGCGGCGCCGGATGCCATAGAGGACAAGAAGGATTTCCTGCTGAGACATCATATCGCGCTGTGGGATGTGATCGAATCCTGCGATATTATCGGCTCATCAGACAGCAGCATCAAAAATGTCAGGGGAAATGATATGCGGCTTATTTTGGATACCGCAGAGATTGATGCGGTCGTGCTCAATGGCGGAAAGGCGTATGAGCTTTTTGTAAAATATTGCAGGCCTTATATAAAAGACTATTTCAGAGAAAACAAACCAGCACTTGTGAAGCTTCCCTCGACAAGTCCGGCGAATGCGGCATGGAAGCTTGACAGGCTGACGGAGGCGTGGCGGGATGCATTGGTTTTGAATAAAGTACAATCGAATTGAGAAAGGGCATTAGGAAATCATGGGATTTGAGACAGATATCATGAAGGGATTTGACGAATATTGCAGAGAGAAACGAAGTGCAATCGCAAATCTGTCCAATGAAGAGCAGAAGGCAGGTCAGGAGAAGGTGCTGGTGGCAAGATCACTGCTGCACCACGATGCACAGCAGATGGCAATGATCTATGCAAAGCGGGCGGACAGCAGCCCGGATTCTTTTTGGGAATTGCAGGAGGCGACAGTCACAGTGCTTTGTGCCGGGCTTGAGGATACGTCCTTTAACAAATGGAAGGCAAATTTGACAGATGCAGTGAAGCAGGTGTTAGCGGCAGAACAGATGAAACGGCTGCCACGGCTTTCAAAGGCATATGAGAAAGTGCTCGACAGCCTTGATATTGACTTTTTTGATATTGAGGAGGAGCTCAAGGCAGTCTTCGAACCGGAATGCATATACAATACACTGGTGCTGCTGGTTACAGCAGTGAAGAATTACTGTGAATTTCTGGAAGGCATATATGAAAAGGAGCGCAGGCAGTCATGCGAAACGACCAGCAAAAAAAGTACCGTACCAAGAGCAAAGACGCAATCATGACGTATTTGGAGATGCACAGGGAACATAGTTTTAGCGCTTATGATGTCAATGCGTACATGCAGGAAAAAGGAATACAAGTCAATCTGACCACCATTTACCGCAATCTGGACAAGCTCACAGAGAGCGGTGTGGTATTGAAGTATAAGACAGCGGAGGATGAATGCTGCCGCTACCAGTGTGCAAAGCCACACGCACACTGCCACGAACATATTCATATGCAGTGCAGATCATGCGGAAAGATTCTCCATCTGGAATGTGAGTTTATGGAGGAGATCATAAAGCACCTGTATGACCATCACAGATTTACGCTGGAATGTTCAGGCTCTGTACTGATGGGAATGTGTGAGGCATGCCAGATATCACTAGAAAACAAAGGAGTAGAATAATCATGGAAATGTGGGATATTTACGATGAAAATAAGGAGCGCACTGGACGCACCATGCAAAAAAATGACTGGTGCTTAAAGGAAGGGGAGTATCACCTGACAGTGCTTGGCATTGTAGCGCATACAGACGGCAGGTTTTTGATTACGAAACGGGTCATGACAAAGGCGTGGGCGCCCGGCTGGTGGGAGGTATCAGGCGGAGCATGTCAGGCAGGAGAGGATTCGAAGGATGCGGTGCTCAGGGAAGTCAGGGAGGAGACAGGGCTTGACGTGTCCGGCTGGGATGGCGGATATCTGTTTAGCTACAAGCGGGAGAATCCCGGTGAGGGAGACAATTATTTTGTGGATATATACCGTTTTTGTGCTGATTTTGACGAAGCGGATATTCATTTGCAGGAGGAGGAGACGGACGGCTATATGCTTGCTACATTCGAGGAAGTGCAGGCATTGGCAGCGCAGGGCATTTTCCTGCACTATGACAGCATCAAGCGTGCATTTGAATGGTCATAGCGTTGTATAAATATAACAAATTGGAGGAAAAAGAATGAGAAAATTTCTAAACAGCATGATAGGACTGATGCTGGGTGCAGCGCTTTTTTTTGCGGCACCTGCAATGGAGTCAGAGGCAGCGGAGTATTCTGTGGCACCGGCAGACGCCATTTTGTACACCAATGACAATACTGTCATTTTGTCCGATGCGGACGATGCTTCCGTGGTGCTTCCTGAGGTGGCAGCAGACCTTCCGATACAGGTGACAGGCATTACCAGCAATGGATATTTCCAGATTGCACTGGACGGACAGACCTTTTATATTCATGGGATTGGTCTGAGCGCTGCCAAGACAGACCGCCAAGTGTATGACATTATGATGGCGCAGAAGGCAGTATTTCCTGAGGGAATGCACTGGACAAACGACAATTACTATGCGTGGAAGGGCGGCACCTACACAGGCGGTTTTGGCTGCGCAGGGTTTGCATTTGCGGTCAGCGATGCGGCATTTGGAGATACGAAGGCAGTGATTCACAAGGATTACACCAATATCAAAGTGGGAGATATTCTGCGCGTGGACAATGATACGCACTCTGTCATCGTGCTTGAAGTGCGGGAGCAGTCTGTCATTGTGGCAGAGGGGAATTACAATGCCTCAATACACTGGGGAAGAGAGATTTCCAAAGCAGCGTTGACAGACCCCTATAGTTATATCATGACAAGATACTGATCAAAGGCAAAGGCGCAAAGGCGGCTTTAAATTAGGAGGAATTAAAATGGAAAAAATAACAAGTTTTACAATCGACCATATCAAATTGCAGCCGGGTGTGTATGTATCGAGAAAAGATCAGGTGGGGGAGAGCACCATCACAACCTTTGACCTGAGAATGACATCCCCCAATGAAGAACCTGTGATGAATACCGCAGAAGTGCATACGATTGAACATCTGGCGGCTACTTTTCTGAGAAACCACGAAAAATACGGCAGCAAAACCATTTACTTTGGACCCATGGGCTGCCGCACAGGTTTTTATCTGCTGCTTGCGGGCGATTACGAATCAAAGGATATCGTACCGCTGATGATCGAGCTTTATGAGTTTATCAGGGATTTCAAGGATGAGGTTCCGGGAGCAAGCCCCAAGGACTGCGGCAATTATCTTGACATGAATCTGGGCATGGCAAATTATCTTGCGGCAAGATTTCTGGACAATGTACTGTACAAGATAGATGAGACGCGGCTGGTGTATCCAGAATAAGAACGCATGCATATAGTATCATAAAACCGATAAGGTGACACCAATGGACAATACTTTCTTGACACAAATTACAAATGGGAAGATCGAGGATGTGGAGGCAGGAAGGAACGGCTCTTTTGTCCTCGTCTCCTACAGAGACTGCCCAAACTGCGGCATGGATAATCAGACCATACGGCTGAATGTCAGCAATAACACTGTGATACTGGATGAGAATCAAAACCGGGTTCCCTTTAGAACACTGCAAAAAGGCATGACCGTAAATGCGGCATTTTCCAATGCAACGACAAGGAGCATCCCGCCGCAGGCAGCAGCGTATGTCATACAGATCATAGGGAGAGCGTTTCAGGAGGAGGTAACAGTAGGCAGGATCGTGGATGTGGACAGACAAAACAGAAGCTTTACGACGATCAGCGACGGCAATTTATCCTCCGTGATAAGGTTCAATGTGGCAGATGATGCACAGATTTTAAACAACTTTGGCAGACCGATGAATTTTGCAAATTTAGTTCCCGGTCTGAGAGTGAGGGTGCGTCATGCCGCGTTTATGACGATGAGCATCCCGCCGCAGACAACAGCGTTCGAAGTCCGGGTTATCTGAGTAAGCAGAGGCAGCCCCCTTTTATGCACACAGGCAGGCGCAGTTGGGGGCTTGCCGTAGTGGATAATGAGTGAGGAGGGATTGTATGGAACAGTCAGCTTTTGATAAAATATACGAAGTTGTCAGGAACGCCCCGCATATTAATTCGTTAAGGAGCAGGCTAATATGATATATTTATCCCATTTTGCATTTCCCGACAGGGAGCGGGAGTATGACTTTACAATGAATCAGAAGCGCACCTGCTATGACACGGTCTATCCCTTTTTGATACTTTCGGCACATCAGCTGAAAATGCTTGATTTTGAGCCAGTTACCATCCTGTACGGCGGAAATGGTTCAGGCAAGACGACGGCGCTCAATGTCATTGCCGAGAAGCTCGGACTTGCGCGTGACACGCTGTATAACCGTTCTAATTTTTTTGGAGATTACACGAAACTGTGCTCGTTTGAGACGGTTGGGAAACTGCCAAAGGACAGCAGGATTATAACGAGTGATGATGTGTTTGACTTTATGCTCAATCTGCGCTGTATCAATGAAGGAATAGACCAGCGGCGGGAGGAACTTTTTGATGAATATCAGGAGGCAAAATATGCCAAGTTTCAGATGCACTCGCTAGAGGACTATGAGCGGCTCAAAAAAATCAACGAGGCGCGCCGCAGTACACAGTCAAAGTTTGTGCGCAGCAGCTTACAGGACAACGTCAGGGAGCATTCCAACGGGGAGAGTGCATTTCTCTATTTTGCAGATAAAATAAAAGAAAACGGACTGTATCTGCTCGATGAGCCAGAGAACAGCCTCTCACCGCAGAAGCAGCAGGAGCTGCTGCGCTTTTTGGAAGATTCTGTCCGTTTTTTCAAATGTCAGTTTGTGATTGCGACACATTCTCCGTTTCTGCTCTCTATGAGAGGGGCAAAGATTTATGACTTGGATGAGGAGGTGGTAGATGTCAAGCGCTGGACAGAGCTTGGCAATGTGCGGGCATACTATGATTTTTTTAAGAAATATGAGCGTGAATTTGAAATATAATGAAAGAAAGGAAAATAAAAATATGAAAATAGCAGTAACCTATGAAGATGGAATGGTTTTTCAACACTTCGGACACACACAGCAGTTTAAACTTTATGAAGTAGAAAATGGTGCAGTACAGAACGAACAGGTTGTGGATACGCAGGGGAGCGGCCATGGGGCGCTTGCGGGATTCCTTGCGCAGTACGGTGTCGATACACTGCTCTGCGGCGGAATCGGCGCTGGGGCGCAGAACGCGCTTGCAGCGGCAGACATACAGCTTTATGGCGGTATTTCGGGAAATGCAGACGAGGCAGTCAGCGCGTTCATAGCGGGGACACTCGACTACAATCCCGATGTACACTGTGACCATCATAATCATGGAGGAGCGCATGACTGCGGTGCGCATTCCTGTGGAGATAAAGCACATGACTGTGCCGGACATGGAGACGGATGCAGGAGTTAGCGTCAGTGGAGAATACAATAAGACCCAATATTATCCCGATAACAGATTTTTGCGCACCGGAGCTTGATGTATATGCCAGACTTACGGAGGGACAACTCTTAAACCGCCACGAACCTGAGAAGGGAATGTTTATCGCAGAGAGTCCGCGCGTGATCGAACGGGCACTGGATTATGGCTGCATACCCGTTTCCATATTAATAGAAACAAGGCAGATTGAAACACAGGGCAAAGAAATCATCGCACGCTGCGGCCAGATTCCAGTCTACACAGCGCCGTTTGACGTGCTGACACAGCTTACAGGTTTTCAGCTCACGCGCGGTATGCTGTGTGCGATGTACCGCCCTGCGCAAAAGACGATCGAAGAGGTATGTGTGAACGCCCGCAGAATCGCAGTGCTTGAGAATGTGGTGAATCCAACAAACGTCGGCGCAGTCTTCCGCTCAGCGGCAGCGCTTGGCATGAATGGTGTCGTGCTGACACCTGCGTGCAGCAATCCGCTTTACCGGCGCGCAATCCGTGTGAGCATGGGAACCGTGTTTCAGATTCCGTGGGCATTTTTGCCGGAGGGCGCTCAAATCAGCCGGCTGCATGTATTGGGATTTAAGACTGTGGCGATGGCGCTGAAGGAAGATTCGCTCCGCATGGATGCGCCGCAGCTTGCCAAGGAGCCGCGGCTTGCGATTGTGCTTGGCACAGAGGGGGACGGGCTTGCCGCAGATACGATCGAAGCCTGTGACTATACAGTGCGGATTCCAATGGCGCAGGGTGTGGATTCCCTGAATGTGGCGGCGGCAAGTGCAGTGGCGTTCTGGCAGCTTGGGACTGTGCGGGACAGGGGGATTTTATAACAGAGAGGGACAAAGGATATATTGACGATGGAATTAACCAATTATTTGAAGAGTATCATTGATGAGGACAGGTGTGCCGTTGTCATCTGCAATCTGTCACATGAGATCATTTATATGAATCCGGCGGCAGTCGTCCGCTACGAAAAACGGGGCGGGCAGTCGCTTGTAGGACAAAGCCTGCTGGACTGCCATAACCCGCAGTCTGTCGAAAAAATCAAAAAGGTGGTACTGTGGTTTGCAGAAAGCACAGACCATAACAGAATCTATACATTTTACAATGAGAAAGAAAATAAGGATGTCTATATGGTTGCACTGCGAAACCCGGATGGAACGCTGATTGGATATTACGAGAAACATGAGTACAGAAACAGAGAGACAGCAAACTTATATGATTTTACAGCAGGGTGAGGGCAGCAGGATGATCGTTAGAAAACATTTTCGTTTCACAGGCAGAGTGCAGGGTGTCGGATTCCGCTATCGGGCAAAATACGCGGCAAACGGCATGGGAATCACAGGCTGGGCAAAAAACGAGCAGGATGGTTCGGTGGAGATGGAGGCACAGGGAACAGAGGAGGCGATCAACAGAATGCTGGTAATGATCAACAAGAGCGATTATATCGTGATTGAATCCATTGAGACCCGTGAGCTTCCCCTTGAGGAAGGCGAGCGTTCTTTTTATGTCGTATAGATTTTTGAACTGTTGAAAAAGACAGAGGAATATAGGAGGAGAAAACAATGGTAAAGCATGTAATTTTATGGCAGTTAAAAGATGAATTATCGAATGAGGAAAAGAAGGATGTAAAGGCAGGCATCAAGACAGGGCTTGAGGCGCTCAAAGGCAAGATTCCCGGTTTGCTGGACATCAGAGTGGAAGTAGAGCCGCTGGCGTCCTCCAATGCAGATGTGATGCTGGATTCTACATTTGAGAATGAGGAGGCGCTGAAAACCTATGCAGTCCATCCAGAACATGTCGCAGTGGCAGATGGGAGAGTGCGTCCTTATACAAAGACAAGGATTTGTATGGATTTTGAGATAGGCTGATGTATAGGGGAAAATATACAATAAAAAGTATTTCAAAAGTAGATTTGTGTATAAAAATGACAAATATACCTGCTTTTTGAAATTATTCTAAAAAAGTACTTGCTTTTTATATAAAACTGTTGTATGATTTAATAGCTGTCGGCGATACAGAGAAGCAGATAGCGGTATATAACAGTTTATGGCTCGTTGGTCAAGCGGTTAAGACGTCGCCCTCTCACGGCGAAAACAGGGGTTCGATTCCCCTACGAGCTGTTGACTGTTTTAAACAGCCCAACCCGATGAGGACACTGTAGATACAAAATATCATGTATTACAGTGTTTTTATTTTTATCGTTTAGGAACGATAGTCCCTGTTTCCGTAAAGGGATAGGAATAAAATTTCATCAATTTTTCATGATTATGCGCTTGTGATGTCTCTCGATTTAAAGTATAATATGAAATGAGACATACTATAAATTGAGAAATATAATAAGAAAGGGTGTTGTGAATGGGATTAAAGAGTGACGAGAGTATTAAGGAGTTTACGCATAAGTATTCAAAAGTATGTGTGGACAACAACGCCATTGAACCAGATTTGTTTGATGAGTACGGTGTAAAAAGAGGGCTGCGTGACAAAAACGGAAAGGGAGTGCTGTCAGGACTCACCAATATTTCCCTGATCAAGTCTTCAGAGGAGATCGACGGGAAGAGCGTTCCGTGTGATGGGCAGCTTTATTACAGAGGTTATAATATCTTTGATCTGGTAAGAGGTTTTCAGAAAGAGAACCGGTTCGGTTTTGACGAGTGCGCGTATCTGTTATTATTCGGTAATCTTCCAACTGCGAATGAATTGATGGAGTTCAAAAAGACATTGGGGTACAGTATGACGCTGCCCACGAATTTTGTGCGGGATGTCATTATGAAAGCGCCAAGCCACGATATTATGAACTCTTTGACAAAGAGTGTGCTGACGCTGGCATCTTATGATGAGAGCGTAGCTGATATGTCACTGGACAATGTGCTCCGCCAGAGTCTGATGCTGATTAGCGTGTTCCCCATGCTTTCTGTATATGGCTATCATGCCTACAATCACTATGAATGTGACGAGAGTCTGTATATACATAGACCAGACCCAAGGCTTTCTACAGCGGAAAATCTGCTCAGGATGCTGCGCCCGGATATGTCGTATACCCCGACAGAGGCGAAGGTGCTCGATGCTGCGCTTGTGCTTCACATGGAGCATGGCGGCGGCAACAACTCTACTTTTACGACAAGAGTTGTCACCAGTGCAGGGTCTGATACGTATTCGGTTATTGCTGCGGCGCTCTCTTCCCTGAAGGGGCCAAAGCATGGCGGAGCGAACATCAAGGTGGTACAGATGATGGAGGATCTCCGCAGAAACGTGGATGATACCACCGATGAAGATCAAGTGCGGAAATATTTGTACCGGCTGCTGAACAAGGAAGCATTTGACAGAAGTGGATTGATTTATGGTATGGGACATGCCGTTTATTCGATTTCTGATCCGAGAGCCTTGGTATTTAAGTCCTTTGTAGAGCGGCTTGCCGATGAGAAGAAGCATCACAAAGATTTTGAATTGTATTCGATGATCGAGCGGTTAGCGCCGGAGGTGATTGCAGAGAAGTGCAGAATCTATAAGGGCGTCAGTGCGAATGTGGATTTTTACAGTGGATTTGTATACAGTATGCTGGATATTCCGATGGAATTGTTTACGCCAATCTTTGCGATCGCACGTATTGTCGGATGGAGTGCGCACCGCATGGAGGAGCTGATCAATGTAGATAAGATTATCAGACCGGCGTACAAGAGTATTGCTGAGCTGAGACCTTATCAGACGCTCAAGGACAGGTCAACACCCAAATTAGATGGTCAGGAACAAAAAGTGTATAAACTTCCTATGAATTAATAGGAAAAAAATTCTAAAAAGTTGTTGCATTTTAGTGAGTACGGTGTTAAAATAGTGATAAGTTAAATGAATGCTAGATGATAAAGAGTGGACTTGTGAGTCCACTCTTTTGTTCATGATAACAAGAAATATGGCGTATTTCCTGTTTTAATGGGAAGTCATATATGAGGTGAATGAATGGCGAAAAAGGATTTTTATGAAGAACGGGCAGAGGCGTTGCTTGCGCCCATTGTGGCGGCAAACGGCTGCGGGATTTATGATGTTGAGTATGTGAAAGAGGGAAGTGACTGGTATCTGAGGGCTTATATTGACAAGCCGGAGGGCGTGAGTATCGTTGACTGTGAGAATGTCAGCCGCGCTTTTTCTGACAAGTTAGATCAGGAAGATTTTATACCAGATGCTTATATTCTTGAAGTGTCGAGTCCGGGACTTGGCAGGGCATTGAGAAAGGACAGACACCTTGAAAAGAGTCTTGGCGAGGAGGTAGAAATAAAAACCTACAAGCCAATTGAGCAGCATAAAGAATTTGTTGGTATCCTCAAAGCGTATGACAAGGATACCGTCACGATAGAGGTGGAGAGTGGTTCAGAGACAAAGGATAGGGTCTTTGCCAAATCTGATATAGCAATTATCAGATTAACACTGGATTTTTAGTTTAGGAGGGTAAAGGAAAAATGAATAAGGAATTAATGGAAGCGCTGAATATTCTTGAGAAGGAGAAGGAGATTAGCAAGGAAACGTTGTTTGAGGCAATTGAAAATTCCCTCCTGACAGCCTGCAAGAATCATTTTGGAAAGGCAGACAATATCACTGTCCAGATTGACAGAGAGACCTGTGATTTTATGGTATATGCCACAAAAGATATCGTAGCGACCTATGATGAGGTTGAGGACGATGTGACACAGATCTGTATTGATGATGCAATTCAGCTTTCAAAGAATGCCGTGATCGGGGATACGATCAATATAGAGATCAAATCAAAAGAGTTCGGGCGCATCGCCACACAGAACGCAAAGAATGTTATTTTACAGAAAATACGCGAGGAGGAGCGAAGTGTCGTATACAACCAGTTTTTTGAGAAAGAAAAAGATGTCGTCACAGGGATTGTACAGCGTTATATAGGCAGGAATATCAGTATTAACCTCGGAAAAGCAGATGCAGTGCTCAATGAGGCAGAACAGGTAAGGGGGGAGGAGTTCAAGCCGACAGAACGTATCAAGGTATATATTCTGGAAGTTAAGAATACGCCAAAGGGCCCCAGAATCCTCGTCAGCAGAACACACCCCGAGCTTGTAAAACGGCTTTTTGAGGCAGAGGTGACAGAGATTAAGGACGGCACAGTAGAGATCATGAGCATTGCCAGAGAGGCGGGAAGCCGCACAAAACTTGCAGTCAGGACAAATAATCCCAATGTCGATGCGGTGGGTGCGTGTGTCGGCATGAACGGTGCCAGAGTCAATGCGATTGTCGAGGAGCTGCGCGGCGAGAAGATTGATATCGTCAACTGGGACGAAAATCCCGGAAACTTTATACAAAATGCGCTTTCACCAGCCAAGATCGTAGCAGTGTTTGCAGACCCGGATGAGAAGACGGCAAAGGTCGTTGTGCCGGATTACCAGCTCTCACTTGCCATTGGTAAGGAAGGACAGAATGCCAGACTTGCGGCAAGACTTACAGGATACAAGATTGATATCAAGTCCGAGACACAGGCGAAGGACGCAGAGGGATTCCGCTACGAGGATTACATGTTTGATGAGGACGGCGATGTCTATTATGAAGAGGAGTACGAAGAAGGCGAATATGTAGAGGAGGAGTATGACGACACCCAAGAGGGTGCGTATGACGGCGTCGAATATGACGATGCCGAAATCGAGGAAGACGGCTATGATGCCGAGACAGAACCAGACAGCATGGAGGAGGAGACGGAGGCATAAATGGCAAAAAAAATTCCGATGAGACAGTGTATCGGCTGTGGCGAGATGAAGAGCAAGAAAGAAATGATTCGAGTGCTTCGCACAGAGGAGCAGGGCATTATTCTGGATGCTACAGGCAGAAAGAATGGCAGAGGTGCATACATATGCCCTGACCCTGAATGTATGAGAAAGGCGAGAAAGTCGAGAGGACTTGACAGAGCCTTCAAGATGCCGGTACCTGATGAAATATATGACAGTCTGACAAAGGAGATAGAAGTATTTGAATGAGCAGTACTCAAAGAAGGTATATTCCATGCTGGGGCTTGCAATGAAGGCAGGCAGGGTAGTGAGTGGAGAATTTGCAACTGACAAGAGTGTTAAGAGCGGGAATGCATGGCTCGTTATTGTGTCGGAGGATGCATCGGATAATACCAAGAAGATGTTTTCCAATATGTGTGAGTTTTACGAAGTACCAAGATATTTTTTTGGCACAAAAGAGGAACTTGGGCGTTCAATCGGTAAGGCTATGCGATCATCTCTTGCAATTACAGATGAGAACTTCGCAAAATCTATAGAGAGGCAATTGGAACAGTCATCAATCTGTGAATCGTGAGGGTGAGGAGGAGTAATATGGCAAAAATGAAAGTGTATGAACTGGCACAGGAGATCGGCGTAAAGAGCGCAGAAATCCTTGCATTATTAAAAAATAAAGGTATAGAGGTAAAAAGCCACATGAGTGTATTAGAGGACCGACAGGTAGAAGATGTGAGGAAGACGCTGAAAGCACCTGCTAAGTCAGAAGAGGCACCTAAGACGACAGAGAAAACCACAACATCGGGAGAGACGAAGGCGCCTGCCAAGACTGGTGAGGGAACGACGGTAAAAAAGAAAAAGAGCATTATATTTGTGAGCAATCCTCACAATTCCAAGATGCCGGGAGGTGCACAGATCCCAAGGAAAACTGCGCATTCCGATAAAAAGGCGGCACCGCAGGGCAAGCCTGCAAATGCCGAGTTGAAGAAGCCAGCAGCGGAACCCAAGGCGGAGGCTGTTGTGGAGAAGCCCGTACAGAAACCTGTAGTGACAGAGCCTGTCAAGGCGGAGGCTGTGAGCACAGAACAGCCCAAGAAGGAAGAGACTGTAATCACACCGGCAGCAGCAAAGCCTGAAGTTCCTGCAAAGGCACCAGAGGCGGCTGAGAAGAGTGAAGCCCCTGTGAAGGCACCAGAAGCTGCTGCAAAGAGTGAAGCTCCTGTCATAAAGACTGAAGAGGCAAAACCAGCGCCGAAAACGGATGGGCGGGACAATGCGAACCGGGGCGAAAACCAGCGCCGCGATGGACAGCGCAGTTTTGACAACAATAAAGACAATAATAAAGACGGACAGCGCCGTGACGGGCAGCGCCGTGACAATAACAGAGACAATAACAGAGATAATAGAAATGACGGACAGCGCCGTGACAACAGCAGAGATAATAGAAATGATGGACAGCGCCGTGACGGGCAGCGCCGTGACGGACAGCGTAACTTTGACAATAACAGAGATCATAACAGAAATGATGGACAGCGCCGTGATAACAACAGAAATGACGGGCAGCGTCAGGGCGGCAGACCCGGACAGGGATTTAATGGCGGCCGCGACAATAAAGGAGGATTTGGCAACAAGAGTGCCAAGGGCGGCTTTGTGCCAGAAAGTCCGATTAAGGATGCCGAGAAGCATAGAGATGAGGAAAAGCGCCGCATCAGTCAGGAGAAAGATAAGCGGAACCGCAAAGATCTGATTTACGAAGAGGACAGCGAGAATATTAAGAATATCAAGGGTAAGAATAAGCCCGGTAAGTTTATCAAGCCTGAGAAAAAAGCGCAGGAGGCAGTTGAAGAGCAGATTAAGGTGATCACCCTCCCAGAGAGCCTAACGATCAAAGAGCTGGCTGACAAGATGAAGATACAGCCGTCTGCGATTGTCAAGAAGCTGTTCTTACAGGGACAGATCGTGACGGTCAATCAGGAAATTCCATATGAGACAGCGGAAAATATTGCGATTGAGTATGATATTATCTGCGAGCAGGAAGTAAAAGTTGACGTCATTGAGGAGCTCTTGAAAGAGGAGGATGAGAATCAGGAGGATATGGTGCCAAGATCTCCTGTCATCTGTGTTATGGGGCATGTAGACCACGGCAAGACTTCTCTCTTGGATGCGATCAGAAAGACCAACGTGACAGACAAGGAAGCGGGAGGTATCACACAGCATATTGGTGCGTATACCGTCAATGTCAATGGACAGAAAATTACTTTCCTTGACACGCCGGGACATGAGGCGTTCACGGCGATGCGTATGCGCGGTGCAAACTCGACAGATATCGCAATCCTTGTCGTGGCGGCGGATGATGGCGTCATGCCGCAGACCGTGGAGGCGATCAATCATGCGAAAGCCGCAGGCATAGAGATTATAGTCGCTGTCAACAAGATTGATAAGCCCGGCGCGAACATTGAGCGCGTGAAGCAGGAGCTCACAGAGTACAGTCTGATCGCAGAGGACTGGGGCGGAAGTACAGTATTTGTTCCGGTATCTGCTAAGAGCGGGGAAGGAATCGAGCAGCTGCTTGAAATGATTCTTTTGACAGCAGAGGTACTTGAGCTGAGAGCAAATCCAAACAGACGTGCGAGAGGACTTGTCATTGAGGCAGAGCTGGATAAGGGACGCGGGCCTGTCGCTACGATTCTGGTGCAGAAGGGTACTTTAAAAGTTGGCGATTTTGTATCGGCAGGCGCGGCGAGCGGCAAAGTGCGTGCAATGGTGGACGACAAGGGACGGCGCGTCAAAGAGGCAGGTCCGTCTACGCCTGTAGAAATCTTAGGACTCAGCGATGTGCCAAATGCCGGAGAAATCTTTATTGCGCATGAGAACGATAAGGAAGCAAAATATTATGCGGAGACCTTCGTGGCGCAGAATAAAGAAAAGCTTCTTGAGGATACTAAGGCTAAGATGTCCCTCGATGACCTGTTCTCACAGATTCAGGCAGGAAATCTCAAGGAACTCAATCTGATTATCAAGGCAGATGTACAGGGCAGTGTGGAGGCTGTGAAGCAGAGTCTCATGAAACTGTCCAATGAAGAGGTCGTAGTGAAGTGTATCCACGGCGGAGTCGGTGCGATCAATGAGTCGGATGTCAGTCTGGCATCGGCATCAAAGGCGATTATTATCGGATTTAATGTGCGTCCTGACACACAGGCGAAGGCAACTGCGGAGCGTGAGGGTGTCGATGTGAGATTATACAAGGTAATCTATCAGGCGATTGAGGATATCGAGGCAGCGATGAAGGGAATGCTGGACCCTGTATTTGAGGAGAAGGTGATCGGCCACGCAGAAGTCCGTCAGATTTTCAAGGCATCAGCCGTTGGCAATATCGCTGGTTCTTATGTGCTCGATGGTGTATTCCAGAGAGGATGCAAGATTCGGATTACCCGTGAAGGCGAACAGATTTATGAGGGTGAGCTTGCATCCCTCAAGCGGTTTAAAGATGATGTCAAGGAAGTCAAGGCAGGTTTTGAGTGCGGTCTTGTATTCGAAGGCTATGACAGTATGCAGGAGCTGGACATCGTAGAGGCTTATATTATGGTAGAGGTACCAAGATAAAAGTTGAAATAAAAAGTTGAACAATAACGGAGAACAGGAAAATGAGAAAGAACAGTGTCAAAAATACCCGCGTAAACGGGGAAGTGCATCGTGTTCTGGCAGAAGTGATACGAAGTGAGATCAAAGATCCGCGTATCAATCCGATGACATCCGTGGTATCAGTGGAGGTGGCGCCTGATCTAAAGACCTGCAAAGCGTGGGTCAGTGTCTTGGGCGACGAGGACTCCCAGAGGGATACCATCGAGGGATTGAAGAGCGCAGAGGGCTATATCAGGAGTCTCTTGGCAAAGAAGATCAATCTGCGGAACACGCCGGAGATCAGGTTTATCCTAGATCAGTCGATTGCTTACGGGGTGTCTATGTCCCAAAAAATTGATGAGATCAACCGCATAGACGATGAACGGCATGTAGATGAAAATCATGAATAAAAAATAAAAAGTATCTGGGAATATTTGACTTCCCAGATACTTTTGTGTATTATGTACAGGGACAGATAAAATAAAAAATAAAGGGATTCATATAAGGGTAGTGATGATTATGGAAAAATTTCAGTTGTTAGAAGAATGTAAAGATGCAAAGAAAATATTTATATCAGGTCATATCAGACCAGACGGTGACTGTACGGGTTCCTGTCTGGCAATGTATCTGTATCTCAAGAAAGCGCTGCCGCAGGCAAACGTGACCGTGTCGCTGGAGGAGCCGTCAGGCGTATTTGCGTGTATCAAAGGATTTGACGAGATTGACAGCAGCTGTCATGTCGATGGCGAGGTAGATGTATTTATTGCACTTGACTGTGAGAAGTCAAGGCTTGGAGAGGCGGAGGAGATTTTTGCCAACGCCAGAAAACGTATTAATATTGACCACCATATCAGCAATGAGCGGGGATGCGGGGATGTAAATTATGTGGTTCCCGGTTTCAGTTCTACAGCAGAGCTTGTCTATAATCTGTTTGAAAAGCAGTATATGGACGAGGAGATCGCCAAGGCAGTCTACATAGGCATTGCGCATGATACGGGTATTTTCAAATACTCCAATACGTCGCCAGAGACCCTTAGGATTGCCGCAGAGCTGATTGAGTACGGATTTGATTTCCCGGCGCTGATTGACGAGACTTACTATGAAAAGACTTATGCACAGAACCAGCTACTGGGCAGAGCACTTCTTGAGAGCATTATGTTCATGGGAGGAAAATGTATTGTCAGCGCCATTGACAAGAAGACACTTGATTTTTATAGTGCCACTTCCAAAGATTTGGAAGGGATTGTCAATCAGCTTCGCATCACCAAAGGGGTTGAGTGTGCTATTTTCATGTATGAGGTAGGAAATCTTGAGTACAAGGTGAGCCTGCGCTCCTGCAAGTATGTGGATGTCAGCAAGGTCGCAGCCTTTTTCGGCGGCGGCGGTCATGTGAGAGCTGCCGGCTGTAATATCAATGGAACATTTCATGATGCGATCAACAATATTTCGAAGCAGATTGAACTTCAGATGAAGGAATATGAGGATATGGAATGATCAATGGAATAATGAATATCTATAAGGAGGCTGGCTATACATCGCATGACGTTGTGGCAAAGCTCCGCGGCATTGTGAAGCAGAAAAAGATAGGACACACAGGAACATTGGACCCTGACGCAGTCGGGGTTCTTCCTGTGTGTTTTGGCAGTGCGACAAAGCTCTGCGATCTGATGACAGACAAGAGCAAGGAATATGAGGCCGTCCTAAGGCTTGGCATAACGACAGATACTCAAGATCTGAGCGGTACGATACAGACGGAATCTGCGGTGACAGTGGGCGAAGCCGACATTGAGCGCGCGATGATGCACTTTGTCGGCGGATATGAACAGATTCCGCCAATGTACTCTGCCTTGAAAGTCAATGGCAAAAAACTATATGAGCTTGCAAGAGCGGGCAAGGAAGTAGAGCGGCAGCCGCGCCATGTCGATATCGCTTATCTTCGTATTGTAGAGATGAATGTGCCGGAAGTCCGCTTCGTGGTAGGCTGCTCGAAGGGAACATATATCCGGTCACTGTGCGCGGATATCGGAGAACGGCTTGGCTGCGGCGCTGTGATGGCACAGTTGAAGCGCACGAGAGTCGGGAATTTCCGAATAGAAGATGCCCTCACGCTGTCACAGGTAGAAGAGCTCATGCAGCAGGGGGCATATCAAAAGTATGTTGTTGCACCGGACAGTGTTTTTATGGAATATAAGGCGGCAGTTGTCAAGAGTGCGTCTGAGGGAGCGCTCTTGAATGGAAATAAGCTGTATCCGCACCAGCTTGATGTTGATTCCCCTGAGTTGTTGAAGGACGGAGAAATGCTTCGCGTATATAATGGCAATCAAATGTTTAAGGCAGTGTATATATTTGTAAAAAAAGAGGGAGTATTGAAACCATTTAAGATGTTTTTATAATCGCAAATGGGATAAAAGACATGAAAATCATAGAGAATACGACAGAATTTTATATAGAAGAGAAGACAGCGGCAGCGATCGGGAAGTTTGATGGTTTTCACCGAGGACATCAAAAGCTTTTGGGGCAGTTGAGACAGCAGCAGGAAATGGGGCTCAAGTCCGTTATATTTACGTTCGTTCCATCCCCCGCTGCATTTTTCAGTAAGTCTCCGGTCAGGGAGCTTTCTACGATAGAGGAAAAACGCAGGATTTTTGAGAAGGCGGGCGTTGATTATCTGATCGAGTATCCTTTTTATCAGGAAATCGCAGATATGGAGCCGGAAGTATTTGTAAAAGAGGTGTTAGTTGACAGGCTTTGCGCGAAATGCGTGGTTGCTGGTGAGGATGTCTCTTTTGGGAAAAAGGGGGCGGGAAATTATCAACTGCTGCAAAAGCTGGCGCCGGACTGCGGTTATCAGGTTCTTTTGATAGAGAAGGTATCCTATAAAGGTCAAGAGGTGAGTTCCTCCTATGTCCGCGAGGAAGTGCGTAAGGGGAACATGGAACTGGCAGCGCATCTTTTGGGTACGCCTTATCAAGTGGGCGGGGAAATCATACATGGAAGGCAGCTTGGGCGCACGATCGGAATGCCGACAGTGAATCTGCTGCCGCCATCAGAAAAGCTATTGCCGCCAAAGGGTGTCTATTACTCTTATGTAAGTCTTCCCGGCAGGGAAGAGATCAAACATCCTTCCATTACCAATATTGGAACAAAGCCAACTGTGGATAACCGCTGCGTGATGGGTGTTGAGACCTATATTTATGATTTTGACGAAGATGTCTATGGAGAGGAGCTCGAGGTCTATCTGTTGAAATTCAAGCGCCCTGAAATGTGCTTTGACGGGGTTGATGCGCTAAAGAGACAGATGGCAAAGGATATCGAGGAGGGAAAAATTTGGCATCTGTGCAGATGAATTTTGTGATTGACAGATCTCATGGAGAATGTTATATTAAATTTGTAATTAATATGTAATAAAGTTGTAACAAAATTCAGAAACTGTTGATAGGTTTTGGCTGCATGGCAGATCGCAGCAAAAGAAGAATTGGATTAGAATATGAACAGGATAAAAAAATTAAGGTATGCAGGAGTGATTGCAGGGGTAGGCCTTGCAGTTGTAATGTTTAGCAATGGTGTTTATGCAAATACCAGTCCCAAAGAGACACAGGAGGAGACAGAAGTTGCAGTGATCTCATTTGACTTTTCAGAAAATACGGATGAGTCTGAGGAAAAGACTGGGGATGAAGCCTCTACGATGAATGAATCTGATGATGAAAACGCTGGGGATGAAGATATGGATCTGGCGGCGGGCGCAGGTGAAGTCCTTGAGAATATAGAGGACAATAGCGAGATACTGGGGCGCTCAGCGGGTGCAGGTGAAGTCCTTGAGCAGGCTGAAAACGAACCTGAAGAGCAAATGATACAGACGCAAAGTACACAGACACAGGAAGATGCAGAGAAACCAGCAGAGCCCGAGACACATTGGGGATATACCAATCTGGGGATCGCCCATGTGGACAACCACTTGAATATCCGGGAAGAACCAAATGAAAACGGGAAGTTGATCGGAAAGCTGTCAAAGGATGCAGCATGTGAGATTCTTGAGATTGATGAGAATGGCTGGGCACATATCAAATCAGGAAAAGTCGAAGGATACTGTAGCACAGAGTTTTTGTATCTTGGCGAGGAGGCGGTTGCAAGAGGCCGCGAGGTTGCTTCTATGATTGCCATTGTCAATACACAGACACTCAAGGTCAGAGAGCAGCCCAATACAGACTCTATCGTCATCACCCTCATTCCAGAGGAGGAACAGCTGGAAGTCGTAGAAATCATGGAGAATGGCTGGATAAAGTTTTTGCTTGACGATGAGGAGGCATATGTTTCCGGTGAGTATGTCGATGTGGAGGAGCGCTTGGAGAAAGCGGTGACACTCACAGAGCTCAAATATGGCCAAGGTGTGTCAGATGTGCGTGTCGATCTGGTACAGTATGCAAAACAGTTTGTCGGAAATCCTTATGTATGGGGTGGAACCAGTCTGACAAACGGTGCTGACTGCTCTGGGTTTACCCTGAGCATCTATAAAAAGTATGGTGTGAGTCTCCCGCATCACGCGGCGTCGCAGGCGCAGCTTGGAACAAAGGTGGATTATAATTCAGCACAGCCGGGAGATCTGGTATTCTATGCGAAGAACGGCAGAATTAATCATGTAGCCATTTATATAGGAAATGGTCAGGTAATCCATGCGTCAAGCCCCAAGACAGGCATCAAGATCTCAAGCTGGAATTACCGTACACCAGCTGGAATCAGAAGATATCTGGCGAATTAAAACCAAAAGCTCAAAAAACAGTTGAAATATACATATATGTATGTTAAACTGTTTTTTGTCAGTGGGCTTTTTATGTTCAGTTTTGAGAGGTTCACAGGTCATGGATAAGGAGGTGTTGTAGATGGCAGTGTTAAGAATCATTCTTACGATTATTTTAATACTCGTTTCGATTGCATTTACAGTGATCGTGTTGATGCAGGAGGGCAAGTCAGCGGGACTTGGTGCGATCAGTGGTGCAGCCGAGACCTATTGGGGCAAGAACAAAGGGCGTTCTATGGAGGGCGCACTCGTCAAGTTTACGAAGATTTTGGGCGTTGTATTTATGTTGCTTGCAATTGTTTTAAATATAAATTTTTAGCATATGATATATTTAAGATAAACCCGCGAAACACTCTTTTTAGAAGGGTGTTTTTTCGTAATATGACACGCAAAAGGAGGGATTGGAATGTCTGATAAGAGAAAAAAAGTGATACTGGATTTGATGGATGCAGAATTTTATGTACCCATGAAAGAGAAAGAGCTTGCGGTCATGCTTCAGGTTTCAAAGGAGGACAGGGGCGAGCTGAACCGGATATTAAATGAATTGCTGGCGGAGGGAAAACTGTCTCTTACCAAGAAGGGGAAGTTTATCAAGGCAAAGCACTCAGACAAAGAGCTTACAGGGACTTTTATCAGTCATCCAAAAGGCTTTGGGTTTGTCGAGATTGAGGGCAGGGATGAGGATTTGTACATTCCTGAAAACTTTGTAAATGGTGCTTTTCATAAAGATACGGTCAAGGTGGCGCTCTTGTCAACACAGAGCACAGGACAAAATGGCAGGCGTCAGGAGGCGCAGGTAATCGAGATTCTTGCAAGAGGCGTGAAGCAGATTGTGGGAATCTATGATAAGGCGAATAAAAACTTTGGTTTTGTCATCCCGGACAACACGAAGATTCACGAGGATGTTTTTGTGCCGGTGGAGCGTTCCAAAGGCGCAGTGTCTGGTCACAAGGTGGTCTGTGAGATTACGGATTATGGGAAAAATAACCGAAAGCCGGAGGGAAAGATTACAGAGATTCTGGGCCATGTCAATGACCCCGGCGTGGATATTATGTCGATTGTCAAGGGCTATGAGCTTCCGATTGAATTTTCTGAGAAAATAATGCATCAGGTAGAACGGGTGGCAAGTGAGGTGTCCGAGGCGGATATGGCAGGGCGGCGCGATCTGCGGGATGTGCAGATGGTGACGATTGACGGGGAGGATGCAAAAGACCTTGACGATGCGGTCAGTCTGACAAAGAACGGCGCGCAGTATCAGCTGGGGGTGCATATTGCGGATGTCACAAACTATGTGCAGGAAAATTCTGCCTTGGACTGGGAGGCGCGCGAGCGCGGGACAAGCGTCTATCTGGTGGACAGGGTGATTCCCATGCTGCCACATAAGCTGTCTAATGGGATTTGTTCTTTAAATGCCGGGGAGAATCGTCTGGCGCTGAGCTGCCTGATGACGATTGACGAGAAAGGCGAGGTCGTAAGCCACGAGATTGTAGAGTCCGTGATCAAGGTGGACAGGCGGATGTCCTACACGAGTGTTAAAAAGATATTAGAAGATCATGACGAGGAAGAGCGGCGCGAATATGAAGCGCTTGTGCCGATGTTTGAGCTGATGCGGGAGCTTGCAGGAATTTTGCGCGAGAAACGCAAAAAGAGAGGTTCTATTGATTTTGATTTTCCGGAGAGCAAGATTGTCCTCGACGCACAGGGGCATCCGATCGAGATTAAGCCCTATGAGCGCAATGTGGCGACAAAGATCATTGAGGATTTCATGCTGATCGCCAATGAGACGGTGGCAGAGCATTTTCACTGGATGGAGCTGCCGTTTGTGTACCGCACGCATGACAATCCTGATCCAGAAAAGATCGACAAGCTTGGCACGTTTATCCGCAATTTCGGTTATTCGATCAAGAGCAGGCAGGAAGATATACATCCCAAAGAACTTCAAAAACTGCTGGCAAAGATAGAGGATACACCGGAGGAAGCGCTGATCAGCAGGCTGACGCTGCGCAGCATGAAGCAGGCAAAATATACGATAGACTGCACTGGGCACTTTGGACTGGCTTGTCAATATTACTGTCATTTTACATCGCCGATCAGACGATATCCTGATCTACAGATTCACCGCATTATCAAAGAACAACTGCGGGGGCGTCTGAATGAGAAGCGCATCGATCACTACAATGAGATTCTGCCAGAGGTGGCAAAACATTCCTCAGAGATGGAACGGCGTGCGGATGAGGCGGAGCGCGAGACAGACAAACTCAAAAAAGTAGAATTTATGGAACGTCATATTGGTGAGATTTATGAGGGGGTTATTTCCTCGATTACGGCGTGGGGCGTGTATGTGGAGCTGCCAAATACCATAGAGGGCATGATTCATGTATCCATGCTGCCGGGAGATTATTTCTATTATGATGAGGAGACGTATGAGATGGTGGGGCAGGCTACCGACATTCGGTACAAGCTGGGACAGACATTGAAAATCAGAGTGAATGCGACAGACAAAATCACAAGAACGATTGATTTTGTCATTCCTCAGGAGTGGGAATTAGAGGAAGTGTAGTGAAAGAAGGAAGCATTTATGGCAAAAAAGGAAACAATGAAACTGGTTGCCAACAATAAAAAGGCATATCATGATTATTTTATAGAGGAGAAATACGAGTGCGGCATCGCGCTCCACGGTACGGAGGTCAAGTCTCTGCGCATGGGAAAGTGCAGTATCAAGGAGGCATTTATCCGTATCGAGAACGCGGAAGTGTTTGTGTATGGGATGCATATTTCTCCTTATGAGAAGGGAAATATTTTCAACAAAGATCCCTTGCGTGTCAAAAAGCTGTTGCTTCACAAGCAGGAGATCAACAAGCTGTTAGGCAAGATCAAGGAGAAGGGCTACACACTGGTGCCGCTTCAGGTCTATTTCTCAAACGGCAGGGCGAAGGTGGAAATCGGGCTTGCACGTGGTAAGAAGCTCTACGACAAACGGGAAGATATTGCCAAAAAAGATGCACGGCGCGAGACAGAACGCGAGTTTAAAGTGAAAAACTTATATTAAATCAAAAAGGGGAGTGCATTCAGTGCATCCCCTTTTGTGATATTTTTAATCTTCTCTGCTTCTTGCCGTGATAATCCAAGGCGCCGGGTCGGATTTAAAAGTATTGTTGCTGCGAAGCTTTGTCACAGATACCTGAATCGTCTCCACGTCGGCGAGCCCAAGGTCGTGTAATACATCTGGCAGGCTGGCAGCAGTCTTGAAATCCAGTGTATAGATCACAACATTGATGTTTGGGTTTAATTTTAACAGGCATTCAAGCTCCTGCTCGGTGCTGGCTGACGCAACAAGGAAAACAAGGGAGGGAACTGGACACTGGGACATTGTTTTTTCATCAACGTGGTCAATGATCTTGATATTGTGCAGGTCAAAGTGGGATACATTGTCCTCTAAGGTAGAGCGGTCAGCCTTGCTGTATTCAACGGCAATGACAGAGCCCTCGGCGGCAATCAGAGCAGCCTCGATGGCGATGCTCTCCCCTCCGATGACACAGATGTCATCCTGCGGGTCAACCATCATTTTGCTCAAAATAATAGAGCGGATCTCACTGCCGACATAGTTGATGGAGCCACGCTGCAATTTCTCATTGCTCAGTCCGATGCGCGTCGAGTTTCTGGCATTCGGGTTGAGGATGAGCATACCAGCCGACGCGTTGATGCCGCGGTTGATCATATCCTTGATCTGATTATGCAGGATTTCGCCGCTGGGGTCAGAGCCTTCATTATACCATACCTCGCACTCGCCCAGACCCGCATTCCACAGTCGGTAAAAGATGTCGTCGATGCCGGCATTGGTAAATACCAGTGTGGTTTTGTGCGCCTCGACAGTGGGGATGACATTCTTGTTTTTCTTCGTGATGTCAATGATCTTGACATGCTCCAAGTCGATTGGCGTATTCTGCGAGTAGTATTGCAGCCAGCTTAAAATGATTTCATTTGTAAAAATTTGTTTTTCCATGGCGGAGCCTCCTTGTATTATGATAGTTTATGCAGTTAGTTTTCGCACTTGTTCTTTTAGCAGGTTGACTTCGTTTTCAAGAAGAATGATTTTTTTCAGAAGCAGATCAACGGTATCTAGATTTAATTTACAGGCATTGATTTCATGTGTCATTTGCTCGTGTTGATTGCGGTTTTCTTCTTTGAAAGTATTGATGCTGGACTGAACAGTATCTATTTTATTTATTGTCCGTTCCTGCATTCGGTCCATCTCCTTGATGAGCGCGTTGAATAATTCTTTGGTTTCCTTATCCATAAAAGACCTCCTTTTTCTATCACTATACCATATCGGACACAAAAAAACAGCAGGGTACAATAAAATTTATCCTAGTTTTTTTGTGCTAAATTTGTTACACTATAAAAAGTGTCAGTGTGTGTTAAAAAATGATAGATATTGAAATTACAAATAAAGAAAGGACAATCATACTATGGGAAAAATATTTAAATTTGGACAGGATGTAGATACAGACCAGATTATCGCGTCACAGTACATTATCTATCCTACAATTGATGAGATGAAGGTACATACATTTGAGTCTCTGGACACTGCGTTTGCATCGCAGGTGCAGCCGGGGGATTATGTCGTCGCGTCAGAGAATTTCGGGTGCGGCTCATCGAGAGAGCAGGCGCCAACGGTGTTAAAGGCATTGGGTGTCAAGGCGGTCGTGGCGAAATCATTTGCGCGCATCTTTTACAGGAATGCGATTAATATCGGGCTTCCGGTCATTGTCTGCAAGGAGCTGCATGACAATGTCAACGCAGGGGATGAGATGGAGCTTTCCATGCAGGAGGGCGTTGTGCGCGTGAATGGAAAGGAATATGAGTGCACGAAGCTGCCAGCATATATGCAGGGGATTCTTGATCAGGGCGGACTGATTGCATCACTCGACAGAGAATAAGGGAGGATTTAGAAAAATGGGAATGACAATTGCTGAAAAAATTATTGCGGCGGCTGCGGGTGTGCCGTTTGTCAAGCCGGGAGATATCCATACGGTGACGCTTGACCGGCTGATGAGTAATGACGGGACAACGCATCTTACGATAGATATGTACAACAAACTCAAGAATCCGCGCATCGCGGATGTCAGCAAGCTGGTGTGGATTATGGACCACAATGTACCATGCGACAGTGTCAAGACAGCGGCATCACATAAGAAGATGCGTGATTTTGCAAAGGAACATGGCATCAAATTCTATGAAGGCGCAGGTGTGTGCCATCAGGTGATGATGGAGAATCATGTCACGAGCGGAGAGCTGATCTTTGGCGCGGACAGCCATACCTGTGCGTATGGGGCAGTTGGTGCATTTGGAACGGGTGTGGGCTGTACAGATTATCTCTATGCGATGGTGACAGGCAAATCGTGGCTGCTGGTACCGGAAACATTGAAATTTCATCTGACAGGAAAATTGCAGGATGGTGTCTATGCGAGGGATTTCATCTTGTCTGTCATTGGCATGATCGGCGCAAACGGCGCAAACTATATGGCGATGGAGTTTGGCGGAGAAGGGCTGAAGACACTGAATATGAGCGACAGGATTTCGATCTGCAATCTCTGTGTGGAGGCAGGTGCAAAGACAGCGCTGATGGAGGTCGATGAGACTGCGCTGGCGTATCTGAAAGAACATGGCAGGGAACCCAAGCACGTTTTCCAGAGTGATGAAGATGCTCATTTTGCGAAGGTGTGCAACATTGATCTGGGAACAATCAAGCCTATTGTGGCAAAACCGCACTTTGTGGACAGTGTAGTCGATGCGAAGGAGTGCGTGGGGACACATATTGATCAGGCATTTTTAGGTTCCTGCAACAATGGACGTATCGAGGACCTGAGGGTTGGCGCACAGCTGATCAAAGGCAAAAAGGTGCATCCGCTCGTCCGGTTTCTGGTGGTGCCGGCAAGTGCTGCTGTGTACAGACAGGCACTTGCTGAGGGGATTATCGACACCTTTATGGAGGCAGGCGCGATTGTCATGAATCCCAATTGCAGCGTGTGCTGGGGAAGCTGTCAGGGCGTGATCGGCGAGGGAGAAGTGCTCATAAGCACTGGAACCCGCAATTTTAAAGGACGCGCAGGACATAAGGATTCCTTTGTATATCTTGCCTCCGCCGCAACCGTGACAGCGTCGGCGATCAAAGGGGAGATTACAACAGCGGATTTACTTTAAGCAGAGAGGAGTAGTATCATGACGAATCAATTTACCGGAAAAATATGGGTTCTTGGTGATGATATTGACACAGATATCATCATTCCGACAGAATACCTTGCGTTAAAGACCATACAGGACATGGCGCCATATGCGTTTTCGCCGCTGCGTCCTGAGCTGGCAGGACAGATCAAAGAGGGAGATATCATCGTGGCAGGCAAAAATTTTGGCTGCGGCTCATCGAGGGAACAAGCCCCTGAGATTATCAAAGCACTTGGCGTCAAATGCGTGATCGCAAAATCCTTCGCGCGCATTTTCTTTAGAAATTCTATCAATAATGGATTGTTGTTAATAGAGAATGACAAGCTGCGGGATGTGGTAAATGAAGGGGACGAGATCACCGTTGTCATTAATGAATCTATAGTACATCAAGGGAAGCAGTACCCCATCACGTCGCTGCCTCAGAATCTGGTAGATATCATCCATGCGGGCGGGCTGGTAAAGGCGATGCAGAAGCTCAACCATGTTAATAATTGATTAGGAGGGGAAGCGATGGGTTTAACAATAATAGAGAAGATTGTGAGAAACAACACAGGCAAAGAGGTTCACCCCGGCGAGATTGTGACAGTGAATGTGGACCGCGTGATGATACATGATATTTTTATACCATTTGTGGCATCCAAGTTTGAGGAGATGGGATTTACCAAAATCTGGGACGCAGACAAGGCGGTGCTGATCTATGACCATCTGGTGCCCGCAAGTCAGGTGGACGATACCAGACATTTTCGGATTGGCAATGAATTTGTGGAGAAATATGGCATGAAAAATATCCATCGCGCGGATGGGATCTGCCACCAGTTGATGACGGAAGCAGGGTATGTCAAACCGGGCAATATCGTGTTTGGTACAGACAGCCATACGACGACTTATGGCTGTGTCGGTGCTTTCTCGTCGGGCATCGGATATACGGAGATGGCAAGCATCCTCGGTACAGGAACACTCTGGATTCGTGTCCCAGAAACAATCAGGGTAAATATCACCGGGAAGCTGCCCGAAAATGTCATGGCAAAAGATATTATACTGAAACTGATTGGCGATCTGGGTGCCGACGGCGCAACTTACAAGGCTTTGGAATTTGCCGGAGATACAGTTGAGCATATGACAGTGGCGTCAAGAATGTCTATGTCCAACATGGCAATTGAAGCAGGAGCAAAGTGTGCGCTGTTTACGCCAGATGAAAAGACCGCAGAGTATTGCGGGATTACACTCACAGATCAAGAGCGGGATTTGACTGGAGATGCAGATGCAGTGTACTGTAAAGTGATAAACTACAAGGCAGAGGATTTTGTGCCTGTGATGGCGTGTCCGTCCAATGTAGATCATGTGAAACCAGTCTCGGAGCTTGTGGGCAAAGAGATTGACCAAGTGTTTATTGGCTCCTGCACGAATGGGCGTTTAGAGGACCTGATGGCTGCGGCAGAAATCTTGAAGGGAAAGCATGTGGCACCTTTTGTAAAGCTGATTATCACACCGGCAAGCCGTAAAATATACAGAGAGGCGGCTGCAAATGGAACCATGGCAGTGCTTGCGGAGGCGGGCGCCATTATCACACATCCAAGCTGTGGTTTGTGCTGCGGCAGGACTGGCGGCATTTTGACGGATGGGGAGACGGTGATTGCCACGAACAACCGGAATTTCCTTGGCCGTATGGGAACTTCCAAAGTAAATATTTATCTGGCATCGCCAAAGTCGGCGGCTGCCTGTGCAGTGGCAGGGAAAATTATTGTGCCGTAAAAAGTGTGGACAATCTGTCCAATGACAAAATGACAAAAATAGGATATCCTTTTATTGATACATGTATTGATGAAAGGATATCCTTTTTATGTACAGCCCTATGCAGAGGAAGTATGCCACAGAAGCGGCGCATGGGATTGCACACTTATTTTTGGAACGAATGCAGCGCAATAATTGACATAGGAGGAGTTTATGAAGGCAATAAAAATCGGAACCAAGATTGAGATTTACAATGACACAGTAATGACTTTTAATGAACTGCCAGCGCGAACTTACATTGTCCGGTTTGAAAAAATGTCAGGTTTTTATCTGGATGAGTATGCAGAAGCGGAAATTAAGGAGGATAAAATTTATGGAGAACACATGAATAAGGTCAAGAAGGTATTGCGGACATACAGAGCATTTAACCGCAATCTGGGCGTGATTTTAAGCGGGTTTAAGGGGATAGGAAAGTCGCTGTTTGCGCGGATTTTAACGGTGGAAGCGGTAAAGAACGGCATTCCGGTTATTGTAGTGGACAAATATATTCCGGGAATCGCCTCGTACATCGAAACGATTGATCAGTGTGTCATGGTATTATTTGATGAGTTTGACAAGACATTTGGCGATGTCAAGGCAATCGAGGGAGAGGTGGAACCACAAGCCGCGCTGCTTGGTCTCTTTGACGGGATTTCGCAGGGAAAGAAGCTGTTTGTCATTACATGTAATGATGTCAGGAAACTCAATGATTTTATTGTTAACCGACCGGGACGGTTTCACTATCATTTTCGCTTCGAGTACCCGACTGCGGAGGAAATCAGGACATATTTACAGGATAAGTTAAAAAAATCGTTTTACGGTGAAATCGAGGCGATTATATCCTTTTCAAGAAAGGTTGACTTGAACTATGACTGTCTTAGGGCTATTGTGTATGAAATCAACAGCGGAGAGAGCTTTCACAGTGCGATTGAGGATTTGAATATCATAAATCTGTCAAAGGAGAGCTATCATCTCACCATTTATTTTAAAAATGGTTCACCGATGCGTATCGAGAATAAGCATATTGACTTTTTTGTGGAGGAAGAAATTGTTGCGTGCTTTTCGGACGATGGTTTTAATGAAATTCTGACAGTTGGTTTCTGGATCAAAGACAGCACATATGATGTAAAGGAGGACTGTGCGGTTATTGCGGCGGAACGGTTGAAGATTACCTATGATGAAGAGTATGATGAGGAGCGCGTGATCAGGATTAAAAGTCTGATTGCAGACCGTCTGGAAATCAGAAAGGTGCGGGAGAGGAGCCTGCACTATGCCGTGTAGGCTGGGTTCTCTCGGTGTAGTTCTGTTTAGTTTAGTTCCGTTCAGATCAGATGGTCATGCTCAAGAATATATTGGAGCAGTCCGCGGCAGCCTTCCATGACATCCTTGTAAGTGGCATCGAAGTCTCCAGTATACCAAGGGTCTGCGACATCTCTGCCAGAACCGGCGAAGGTTAGCAGCTTATAGATTTTGCTCTCGCTGTCACCGCCTGCAATGCGGGTCATATTGCGGATATTGGCGGTATCCATACCGATCAGATAGTCGTATGCTGCATAATCCTGCGCCGTCATCTGTACAGCACGGTGCGGGATCAGCGGTATGTTGACTTCCCTTAGCTTGTTCACTGTGCCGTAGTGAGGAGGATTGCCAATCTCCTCGCGGCTGGTGGCAGCAGAGTTGATGTAGAAGGCATGTTCTAATTTTTTTAATTTTATGAGGTGCGTCATGACGCTCTCGGCCATTGTGCTGCGGCAGATGTTGCCGTGGCAGATAAAGAGTATTTTTATCATCTTGAATATATCCTTTCATAAGTCTTTAAACCTTGATATACGTGCAAGTTCTTGATATCCATGCCCACACTTGACATATTGGTACAAAATGTGTGACGGAACACATAGGGCGTAATATGGGGAAGCGGTATATCCGCGCTCTAATAGGGCAATCACGGTAGTCTTTCCGGCGGCATAGTCAATTCCGACATCAAGCTGTTTCTGGATTGTCTTTTCTTTGGCTCCCCCCTGTCCGCAGGATTCTTCCTTTATTGTCTTTTCGCTTCTCGGACATTGTCATTCTCCTTTCCGTGATGGAAAGAGCCTTGATATGACACATCCATTGTATCATATCAAGACGGATTTTTACATCACAAAATTTAGGGACGACTGCGCTTAGGCTGTCGCCCCTTTGATTATTGATTACAAAAAAGAACCGATAACCGCATTTTAATGCGTGTCTTGCTTCCGCAAACAGGGCATAATAACCATTTGAA
>ERZ779622.190-NODE-190-length-42342-cov-40.338449_pt1 | contig 42342 bp, 44 predicted proteins | sample MGYA00514188_ERZ779622 | MGnify/ENA primary metagenome ERZ779622 (study PRJEB29562, sample SAMEA4376702) | mouse gut metagenome | isolation source: Cecum | study: EMG produced TPA metagenomics assembly of the A DSS colitis mouse model was used to assess the... | reverse complement strand
AGAGCAGAGGACTGAAAATCCTCGTGTCACTGGTTCGATTCCGGTTCTGGGCATTAATAATTGGAAATCCTTTTAATTACTATAGTCATAGTGATTATGAGGATTTTTTGTTTTCAGGGGATTTTTACTTACTGTTCATATAATTCTACTGCCAGTTGAGGAGCTGATCCATTAGGTATTTATCGGATTTTAGAATAGTATTTTCTGCCGGAGTATGATACGATTGATAAGTAACGACTAATTATTGTTTTTCTATTTACAATGAAGAGAAAGACTGCAGACGGTGAAGTGATATGAATAAGTTAAAAAAGAGTATTCTGGCGGCATTTGATCACATTACGGAGTGCATGATGCCGATTATACCGATTCTTCTGGCGGGCGGTATTCTGAAAATTATAGTGATGCTTTTGACGGCGGTACATGTGCTGTCGGGGACGACAGAAGTAATTATGTCGGCGTTGGCGACGACGCCTTTCTACTTTCTTCCGGTGTATGTGGCGTACTCCGCGGCGAAGCATTTCGATACGGAGCCGTTGATTGCGCTTGCCAGTGTGTGCTTGATGCTGTTTCCGGATTTTGCATCTCTGATGGAGAGTGGGGAGAGGGTTACCTTTGCGGGCATACCTGTGGTAGGGGCGACTTATGCCTACAATGTGATACCCATTATTTTGCTGATTTATTGTATGTCCCATATTGTCAAGTGGCTGAAAAAGCTGATTAGGGAAAGTCTGCAGCCGTATTTTCTGGCGGTATGCGCCATCTTTATCACTGCGCTTTTGGGCATTCTGGTTATTGAACCGGTTGTCAGTCTGTTAAGCGGGCTGCTGGCGGACGGGCTTGAAGCTATGCAGATGAAAGTGCCTATGATTGCATGGGCGGTGTTTGCGGCGCTGACGACATTACTGGTGTCCACCGGAATGCATTGGATTTTTATTACGCTGGCAATTACCCAGATTGGGGTAACGGGCGTTGATTATGGCATTATGGTGGCGTTTCTGATATCCAATATATCGCTTGCCGGGTGTGACCTTGCGGTGTTTGTCAGGTCAAAGACAGCGGAAAAGAAGGCAATGTCGATAAGCGCAATGATTACGGAATTTGTTTCCGGGATTGCGGAACCGTCCATTTTTGGCGTGTGCTTTAAGGAAAAAACGCCGTTGATTGGCAATATTTTCGGCTGTATGATTGCGGGAGCGGTGCAGGGGCTTTTGACGGTACACTGTTATACGTTTGCGTTCCCATGTGTCTCGACGATCCTGATGTTTTACAGTGTGGATGATCCGGCTAATTTATGGAAAGCGGCGGCAGTGGCTGTCGTGTCCTTTGCTGCAAGTTTTATTATTACTGCCTTTGTGTATCGCGATACGGAAACAGTATCGGAGAACTGATGTCTGCCGGTTTACAACAGCCTTTTTAACGGCAGGATGCACGGCTGTGTGGAGGGCATGTCATACTTAGAGCGAGGAATTTGTCGCTGTGGAACAAAAAATGCGGATATGTCCTGGCTGTGGCGCAGGAGCAGCCGACGCGAGAACAGCATTCTGCCCTTACTGTGGCAGGGAACTGGTTGATTTAAGCAGAGAGAATACGGACAGAAAGATCCGTGAAGTAAAAAGGGCACAGTCCGAGACCATGTCTGCTCCGAAAAAAGTGGGGTTAGTTGTTGTTGTCACGCTGCTGGTTCTGTTTTTGCTGTTGGCGTTTGCAGTTTTCCTTAATATACCGGAGGAGATGAATGCGGCGGGGACGCAGCGTGAGATGGACAGGCTGTCCGGTGATATGCAGAAGGCTTATGAGAAAGAAGAATGGGACAAGCTGGAACAGTATCTGATTGATGAGTGTGAGGTTTATCTGGAATCACCCGACTATTTTCTCTACCGCACGGCATGGTTTCTGCATACCTATCCGTCTCTTTTCGACGAGGCATATCAGGCGCATGATACGGAGGAAATGCTGTTTATCTATGAAATCATGGCGGAGGACTATGATATGCGGGCAGATGACATTTTCTTCTCTGTCTATGGGACGGATGAGGAGATTGAGGCGGCGCTTGCCAAAGAAGTAGAGCGTGAAACGGAAATCATGATGGAGGAAGGTCTGGAAGATGAAATGTACAAACTGCGGCGCTGATTTTGCCAGTGACCAGCTGAGATGTCCCTATTGCGGTACGGTCAATGAACATGCTTTGAAGCTGGCGAAAGAGCTGCAAGCTTATGACGCGGCATATGAGAAAAAGCGGGATGAACTGTTAGAGAGCGGGACGAGTCAGGTGCTGCGGCATTTGACATTCGGGCTGGGAATCGTCTTTTTGGCGATTGCCATCGTTTCTCTCGGTTTTGTCGCTTTTTATCAGTACCGCTTTTCCGAGAAGTCTTCTTATCAGGTGAGCGGACCGCGTCTTGCACAAAATAAGGAGATGGTTGCCGAGTATTTGGACGAGGGGCAGTATATACGCGCGTACCTGTTGGCTTCGACCACTGACCCGACAGGTGAGCTTTTCAAGAACTATCCGGAATACGCGGCGGAGCTTTCAGATATTTATAATTATTCTATTATTCTGACAGGGGTGCTGCAGTCCATGGAATCCATGGACGAAGGGGACAATTATCCCGCTCTGCGTGATACGGATGTGACCAGTTTGCAGATTTTTTACAGTTCGAAGGGGAACAGCGCGGTCAAAAATGAACTGGTGAACGAGGTTGACGGTTATTTAAGGAATTACTACCGGCTGACAGAGGAAGAAATTGAGACGTTAAAGACTCTGGGGTCAGGGAAACAATTTACACTGGAAGGAAGCGCGGATATAGAGGGCGTCACCAAACGGAGAATGGAGGCGTATTTTGAAAAATAAGAGCAATGCATGGTATTATATGTTGATTGTTATATTTACGATTCTGTTTTTTGTGTGTATGGCGTTTTGTTTTGGACGGTTTCGCCAGTTATCCCGCAGTTACATGACGAGGTCGCTGTCCTATCGCCTTGAGACAATAGAACTGGATGAGAGCATGTTCGGACCAGCGCACATTTACTCTTCTCTCTACTTTGACAGAGACTATGAGGAGGAATTTGACGGGTACTGGACGTTTGCAGACACCTATCTCGCCTATAGGAGGGGAAGGATTTCTGATGACAGGGCGCCCTATATTGATGAGATCAGAGCGTATCTGGAAACGGCGCCGGGGGGAGCGAGGGAGAGAGAGGCAAAAAAATATATTGAGGAGCTGGAAAAGACAATAAACTGTTTAGAATAGGAAATACAGCCGATATAAAGAGTAGTTGACAGCACAATAAAAAGGAGTGCGGCGATGAAAAAGCTGTTGTTTTTTACGGGGGACATTGAGACACAGGGATATTTTTCCAAGCAGATCGCGGAGGCAATGAAAGGGCTTGGGCATGAAACGTTTATTTATGACCTGAGCAAACCGTGGGAGAGCACGGAGAAATTTTTCCGATTTTTTGAGCAGGACAATACGGCGCTTATCAATTTTAATTTTCACGGAATGAGCGGGGAACAATATTTCCTGGATGAGAATGATACGTTGATGTGGGAAGCATTGCGCATTCCCAGCTATAATATTGTGGTGGATCATCCCATGTATTATCATCATTTTCTGGAAAAGGTTCCCGCACACTATCATCATATCAGCATTGACAAAAACCACGAGATATATATGCGCAGATTTTTTCCGGAAATTAAGAACGGACCATTTTTGCCGCTCGCAGGCACGAAACTGTATCCGAACAAATCCAATGTACCGATTGCCTGCCGTAAGTATGATGTGATAATGGTGGGGAACTACTGTAAGCCTTCCACTTTCGATAAATATATTACAAGGATTGACGACGAGTACACAGCCTTTTATCATGGAATGATAGAGGATCTTTTCATGCACCCCGACAAGACGGTGGAAGAAGTGGCGGAAACGCATCTTCTGGCAGAACTCTCCGAGGTGCCGGAGGAGGAGCTGAAGAAGACTCTTGCAGCGCTCACCTTTATTGATCTGTATGTGCGCTATACATTCAGGGGGCGGGCAATACAGGAGCTTGTGGATGCGGGGATTAAAGTGCATGTTTTTGGTGACGGATGGGAGCTTTTGGAATGCAGGCATCCGGAGAATCTGATGATTATGAACAGCTTGGATTCCGCGGGATGCCTGAAAAAACTGTGCCAGGCTAAGCTTTCCCTGAACGTGATGCCGTGGTTCAAGAATGGCGCCCATGACAGAATATTTAATTCCATGTTGAACGGAGCAGTCTGTCTGACGGATAGCAGTATCTATTTGGATGAAATTTTGCATGACGGTAAAGACTGCAGCCTATACTCTCTGGAGAGAATGGAGCGGCTGCCGGAAATAGCGAAAGAATTGCTGTCTGATCCGGATCGTATGCAGGAAATAGCGGACAGTGGCTATGAGCTGGCGCAGGCGGGACATACTTGGGCACATCGTGCCGGGGTACTGCATAATCTGGTGGAAGAGGGGCGGTACAGCAGCTGATGAACATCACCCGCAGGAAATGGAGGAAAAGAAATAATGGAACTGTTTAAGAACCATCAAAAAAGGCGCAGGGAACGTCTGCAGAGGCTTTATGAACGCTATAAGAGAATCCATGAGCAACTCCGGGAGCATGGCGGGGATATTTTAAATTCTGAGAATTTCAGAAAGACGAGAGGGCATATCCAGCACGGTACCATGACAGTGCATAATCATTGTATGGATGTGGCGCGTTACAGCCTTCTTTTGAACAAAAAGCTGAGAATTGGCTGCAATAAGCATGACCTTATTCGGGGGGCGCTGCTACACGATTATTTCCTTTACGACTGGCACGATAAGGCATATCTGTCTCAGAGAAAACGCCTGCATGGTTTTCATCATCCGATGACAGCGCTCCAGAATGCGGAAAAGGAATATGACCTGAGTGACATCCAAAGGGAAATTATAAAGAAACATATGTGGCCTTTGTCGGTGGTACCGCCCACCTGCAGGGAGGCATGGGTCGTGACAGCCGCGGATAAGTATTGCTCGCTTCTGGAAACGGTGGGCGTTCACCGGGGACATGGGGCTAAGGCGTCATGACAGCCGGGAAAAGCCTGTATCAGGCGTTATCGGACTATGCGGCAAGCGATTTTTATCCCTATCATATGCCGGGACATAAACGGAATCCGGCAGGCGGTGAGATGGCGGATTATCATAGAATTGACGTGACGGAGATAGATGGATTCGACAATCTGCATCAGGCGGAGGGTATTCTGAGGGAGGGACAGTTACGTGCCAACTGCCTTTACGGGGCGGATGAGACTTACTTTATGATAAACGGCAGCACTGGGGGGATGATGGCGGCAGTTATGGCGGCGGTTGAACCGTTGGATGAAATTCTGATAGCCCGCAACTGCCATAAGTCGGTATACAATGCGGCGATTCTGCAAGGACTGATTGTGCGGTATTATTATCCGGAAATAATTTCGGAGTATGATATTTATGGCGGAGTGTCTGCGGGTGTGATCGGGAATCTTCTGGACACATATCCCGAGGTAAAGGCAGTGGTTATTACTTCTCCGACCTACGAGGGCGTTGTTTCCGATATTCCCGGGATTGCCGCCGCAGTACATGCGCGGGGGAAGATTTTGATTGTGGATGAGGCGCATGGGTCACATTTCGGGTTGTCGCCGCATCTGCCGCAGGGAGCCATAGCGGGCGGAGCGGATCTGGTAATTCACAGCCTGCACAAAACGCTGCCGGCAATGACGCAGACGGCGCTTCTGCATGTAAACGGTAACAGGGTAGATAGAGGGAAACTGCGGAGATATCTCTCCATGCTGCAAAGCAGCAGTCCATCCTATGTACTTATGGCGAGCATGGATGCCTGTATCAAGTTTCTAAAAGAACAGGGGCAGGAGCGGTTTGCCGCCATGAGAGGATATTTTGAAAACTTTTGTGAAAAGGCTGCGCGACTCAAACATATCCGCATAGCAAATGTGACGAATGTGTCACAAAAGGAACATGAGCTGAAAGGCTGGGATCCCGGTAAACTGGTGATTTCCGTCAAAGGTACGGATACGTCAGGCAGGGGACTTGACAATATTTTGCGGCAAACTTATCATTTAGAAATGGAAATGGCGGCGGAAACTTATGTGCTGGCCATTATGACGCTGATGGACGAGGCGGAAGGCTGGCAGAGATTGGCTGATGCGCTCTGTGAAATAGATGGTAGGATAAAGATGAGTGCAGATGGGGCAGATTCCGCATCCGTACAGGAAGCGCCGGTCAGGAAACTGAAAAGCTGTATGCCGCTCGCACGGGCATTTCACAGCGAGTGGGAGACGATTCCGCTGGGAGAGGCCATGGGCAGGGCAGCGGCTGACTTTATCAGCCTTTATCCGCCGGGAAGCCCGATTGTGGCGCCGGGAGAAGTGCTGGATGAGACAGTGATAAAGCAGATCGAAGAATATCGGAGAACAGGGCTGAATGTGCAGGGCGTTTCTGAAAAGGATGAGATTGTAGTGGTGGCGCCGTAGCGGTTGAAATTCTTATTATATTAAGGTAAGATAATGGCATGGGGAAAATTGTATGCCTGATGGGCAAGAGTTCGTCGGGAAAAGATACCATATATAAAAGGTTACTGGCTCAAAAAAGCGTTCCTTTAAAGACAATTGTGCCTTATACTACCCGCCCGATCCGGGCAGGGGAGCAGGATGGTGTAGAATATCACTTTACGGATGAAGCGGGCTTTCAGAGATTTCTGAAACAGGGCAGTGTGATAGAGGCGAGAGCCTATGATACCTGTTACGGTGTCTGGCGGTATTTTACCGTGGCAGATGCGGAGATTGATCTTTCGCTACATTCATATGTGCTGATAGGGACGCTTGAAGCTTACGATCAGCTTCGTGGTTTTTACGGCGCGGATAAGGTGCTTCCAATTATGATTGAGCTGGATGACGGTGTGCGCTTACAGCGTGCGCTGGACCGGGAGAAGGCACAGGATCATCCAAAGTATGAGGAACTGTGCAGACGGTATCTGGCGGATGCACAGGATTTTTCCGAGGAAAAACTGGCGCTCTCCAAAATAAATAAAACCTTTTACAATGATCAGCTTGAAAGCTGCCTGGACGAGATCATGGATTATCTGCGTGAGCACTTACAGTAAGTTGCTCACGATGCAGGGAGGTGATAGGAGTGGACATAAAAGTAAATCAGGTACAGCAGGCGCCGCAGGCTTCGCAGCCGACGCAGCAGCAGGAGACGGACGGTACATTTAAGTTCACTCTGGTCAGCAGAATTGAGGAACAGGACCTGCAGAACGCCCTGACCGGCATGATGGAGGAGATCACCAGACAGGGAGATAAGCTGGCAAAGCATCGCGATATCAAGGACATGAAACGGTATCGTGCGCTGGTGAAGGACTTTCTGAATGAGATTGTCAACAGGTCCCACGCTTTTTCCAGGGAAAACTTTCTGGACAGAAGAGGGCGGCACCGGGTTTACGGGATCATACGTCTGATTGACCAGAATCTGGACGCGCTGGCACAGGAACTGGTGAAGGATGAACAGGACAATCTGGCGATTCTCGAAAAAATCGGAGAGATCCGGGGATTGCTGCTGGATATCTTTACCTAGCCGCTACATGGCGGTTGGGAACTTACGGGGGGATAAATGTATGGCAAAGTTTTCGGATATTGTCGGGCAGGAAGAGCTGAAGCAGCATATACGGAATGCGATTGAGACGGACAAGGTTTCCCACGCTTATATCATTAACGGCGAGCGCAATGCGGGCAAGGAGTTTATCGCCCGTCTTTTTGCGATGGCACTGCAATGTGAAAAGGGCGGTACAGAGCCCTGCGGGGAGTGCCATTCCTGTAAGCAGGCGATCAGCCGCAATCAGCCGGATATTATTTATGTCAGCCACGAAAAACCGAATACCATCGGCGTGGAGGATATCAGGGAGCAGATCAATAACGATATCGGAATCAAACCATATAGCAGCCCGCGCAAGATTTATATTATGAACGAGGGTGAGAAAATGACACCGCAGGCGCAGAACGCGCTTTTAAAGACGCTGGAGGAACCGCCGGCTTACGCGGTCATTCTGATCCTTACCTCCAACGTGGAGGAACTCCTGCCTACGATTATAAGCCGCTGCGTGGTACTCAATATGAAGCCAGTGTCGGATGCGCTTGTAAAAAAATATCTGATGGAGGAGCTGGCGGTACCGGACTATAAAGCGAATATATGCGTTGCCTTTGCGAGAGGAAATGTGGGAAAGGCGAAGCATCTGGCAGGCAGCGAGGAGTTTGAAAAGGTTAAGGAAGAAGCCATCTCGCTGGTGAAGTACATCAATGACATGGAGATAAACGAGATCGTCAAGGCGATCAAGAAGATTACGGAGTACAATCTGGATATCAATGATTATCTGGATATTTTGACAGTCTGGTACAGGGATGTGCTTTTGTATAAGGCGACGAAAGACATGAATTGTATGATTTTCCGCAATGAAATCCAGCAGATTAGAAAGGTGGCGGACAGAAGCACCTATGAGGGGATTGAGACGATTGTGAATGCGCTGCAGCAGGCGAAAAGAAGACTGGAAGCTAACGTCAATTTTGATTTGACGATGGAGCTTTTGCTGCTGACTATTAAGGAAAACTGAATATGGAGGTAGATAGATTATGATCAAAGTAATAGGCGTGCGGTTTCGTACCGCCGGTAAAGTATATTTTTTTGACCCGGGGAAACTGGAAATTAAACAGGGGGATCATGTAATCGTGGAGACTGCCCGGGGCATTGAGTACGGCACAGTGATCGGAGCGCCCAGGGAGGTGGAGGCGGACAAGGTAATTCAGCCTCTGAAATCGGTTTTAAGGATAGCGAATCAGAAAGATGATGAGCAGGAGGCGTCGAACAGGCAGAAGGAGAAAGACGCCTTCAAAATTTGTCTGGAAAAGATAAGGAAACATGGTCTGCAGATGAAACTGATTGATGCAGAGTATACGTTCGACAACAACAAAGTGCTCTTTTATTTCACGGCGGACGGTCGTATTGATTTCAGGGAGCTGGTGAAGGATCTGGCTTCCGTGTTTAAGACAAGGATCGAGTTGCGGCAGATCGGTGTGAGGGATGAGACGAAGATCTTGGGCGGCATTGGTATTTGCGGGCGACCGCTGTGCTGTCATACCCATCTGTCGGAGTTTGCGCCGGTGTCCATCAAGATGGCGAAGGAACAGAACTTGTCCTTAAATCCCACAAAGATTTCCGGCGTCTGCGGCAGACTGATGTGCTGTCTGAAAAATGAGGAGGAGACGTACGAGGAACTGAACAAAAAGCTGCCGAATGTGGGAGATTATGTGACGACCGATGACGGGTTAAAAGGCGAAGTGCAGAGTGTAAATGTGCTGCGGCAGCTTGTGAAGGTTATCGTGGATGTGGGCGATGAGAAAGAGATTCAGGAGTACCGGGCGGATCAGCTCCGCTTTAAGAGAAGGCATGGCAAGAACCGCAAGTCGGAGGCGAACGACGCTGAACTGAAAGAGCTTGAGAAGCTGGAAAAAAAGGATGGGCAAGGGAATTAAATCGGAGAATGGGCGGTGCTGAAGCAAAATATACCTCTGAAAGAGAATGAGAGAATAGATGATCTGCAAAGGAACGGGTACGGTATCATACAGGATTCGGAGCGGTTTTGTTTCGGAATGGATGCTGTGCTGCTGTCGGGCTTTGCTGTTGTGAAGGAAGGCGCCCGGGTCCTGGATCTGGGAACGGGAACGGGGATTATTCCCATTCTGCTGGAGGCAAAGACGAAAGCGGCGCATCTGACCGGATTGGAGATTCAGGCGGACAGCGCGGAGATGGCAGGGCGGAGTGTCGCCTTAAACGGGCTGGAAGAAAAAATAGATATTGTTACGGGGGATATCAAGGAGGCAGATCAGCTGTTTGACGCTGCTTCCTTTGACGTTATTACCTGTAATCCGCCCTATATGATCGGGCAGCATGGTCTGCAAAATCCGACGGACGCGAAGGCAATTGCAAGACATGAGATTCTCTGCACGCTGGAGGACGTGGTTTCGCAGACGGCAAGACTTCTTGTGCCAGGCGGCAGATTTTTTCTCGTGCACAGACCTTTCCGGCTGGCGGAAATTATTGTGACGCTGACGAAATATAAGCTGGAGCCAAAGAGAATGCGGCTGGTATATCCATTTGTGGATAAAGAACCCAATATGGTTCTTCTGGAGGCGGTACGGGGCGGCAGACCGCGCATGGCAGTGGAGAAACCGTTGGTTGTGTATGAGGAGCCGGGCGTGTATACGCCGGAGATTTACGAGGTGTATGGCTACTAACAACGCAAAAAGTACTCCTAAAGACGTCCCGCCATAGGACGGAACGTCAAGAAGTACTATATTTTGCGTGAGAGAATGCCTGAAAAGCGGCATTCTCTGTACGGACTGGGAGGAACAGGCTATGTCGGGAATGTTATATCTGTGTGCGACACCGATTGGGAATCTGGGGGATATGACGCCGCGGGTGGCGGAGACGCTGCAGAGCGTAGATCTGATCGCGGCGGAGGATACGCGTAACAGCATAAAACTTCTGAACCATTTCGGGATCAGGACTTCTATGACAAGCTACCACGAATATAATAAAGTAGAAAAAGCAGACTACCTTGTGGGACAGATGCGGCTGGGAAAAAACGTGGCGCTGATTTCAGATGCGGGAACTCCTGCGATCTCTGATCCGGGGGAAGTGCTCGTACAGAAATGCCAGGAGGCGGGTATTACCGTCACTTCTCTGCCCGGTCCGGCGGCCTGCATCACGGCGCTTACTCTCTCGGGACTTTCTGCCAGACGATTCTGCTTCGAGGGGTTTCTGCCTTCGGATAAAAAGGAAAAAGCGCAGATCCTTACGGAGCTGAAGGAGGAATCACGCACGATTCTCATCTATGAGGCGCCCCATCATCTGGTGCGGACGTTGGGGGAGCTTTATGAGGAGCTTGGCGACCGCAGGATTACGCTCTGCAGGGAGCTGACAAAAAAGTTTGAGACGGTGCTGCCGACCACGATCGGGGCGGCGCTCTCCCTCTATGGACGGGAGGAGCCGCGTGGGGAGTATGTGCTTGTGGTAGAGGGAAAGAGTCTGCGGCAGAAGGAAGAGGAGAGGCAGGCGTCATGGCAGAGTATGACGATTGAGGCGCATATGTCGTTTTACACGAAGGGAGGGATGGATGAAAAGGCTGCCATGAAACAGGTCGCAAAAGATCGTGGCGTGGCAAAAAGGGAAATCTACGCGGCAATTCATGGCACAGGAATGTGCTGAGCTGCGCAATCCATGGGAATATGAGAAATTTATTAATATTTATTGTCAAAGTGATTGACAAAAGTCCCAGAATCCGTAAAATTATGATTGACAAATGTCAGACCAGATAATATACTTTGAATGTCAAACTATTTTAATGACGAAAAGGAGAACAGGAAAATGTTAGAGAGAGTAATTGAGATTATTCAGGAACAGTTAAACTTGGACGGCGTAGAAATTAACGAGGATTCTTCTTTCAAGGACGATCTTGGCGCGGATTCTCTGGATTTATTCGAGCTGGTTATGGCTTTCGAGGAGGAGTACGGCGTGGAGATTCCTTCCGAGGACTTAGAACAGATTACGACAGTGGGCGCTGTAGTTGAGTATATGAAGAGCAAGGGTGTAGAGGCGTAAACCGTAGTTTTGATTTACGGCAGTCTTAAAAAATGTGAGGAGAGTGCGGGGCATTCTCTGAACCGTCGCCGGCGGGCAGCGGCTTGAGGTTGAGGTTTATAGAATGAAGACAAAAATTACGGAACTTCTGGGGATTGCATATCCGATCTTTCAGGGTGGCATGGCATGGGTCGCGGAATATCATCTGGCGGCGGCAGTATCGGAAGCGGGGGCGCTTGGCATTATCGGCGCGGGCGGCGCACCAGCATCATTTGTGAGAGAACAGATTCAGAAGACGAAAGAACTGACGAAGAAGCCTTTCGGCGTGAATGTGATGCTGATGAACCCAGAGGCAGACGAGATTGCAAAGGTGATCGTGGAGGAAGGCGTTAAGGTGGTTACCACCGGCGCAGGGAATCCGGGCAAGTATATGGCGATGTGGAAAGAGGCAGGAATCAAGGTGCTTCCCGTGGTGGCAAGCGTCGCTCTGGCGAAGATGATGGAGCGCGCGGGCGCGGACGCTGTGATCGCTGAGGGCATGGAGTCCGGCGGACATATCGGCGAGGCGACGACGATGACCCTTGTGCCGCAGGTAGCGGATGCGGTCAGCGTTCCTGTGATAGCGGCGGGCGGCATCGCAGACGGCAGAGGTTTTGCGGCGGCTATGATGTTGGGCGCGGCGGCGGTTCAGATGGGTACACGGTTCCTGACGGCGACGGAGTGTACCGTACATGAGAATTACAAGAAAAAGGTGATCGCGGCGAAGGATATCGACTCCGAGGTTACCGGCAGGGCGAACGGACATCCTGTCCGTCAGATCCGCAATAAGCTGACAAGAGAATATCTGCAGATGGAAAAGAACGGCGCCTCTCTGGAAGAGATGGAGAAGCTGACGCTCGGTTCCCTGCGCAAAGCGGTAGTGGAAGGCGATGTGGTGACCGGTACCCTGATGGCAGGGCAGATTGCGGGCATGGTAAACAAAGAGCAGTCCTGTGCGGAGATACTCGAAGAGATTATGAATCAGGCGGAAGTTCTGCTGAAATTAAAATAAGAGGCACTAGGCAAGATTCTATTGAAGGATAGAAAAAGCAGAGAGATGCTGAAAAAGCAAGCTGTGCGGCTTGCTTTTTTCTCAAATAAATACTTTGAAATTCAAAATATTTATGACGGCAAGGGGAATCATACGGGAAAGGAAGGTATTCAATTATGGGAAAGACTGTTTTTATGTTCCCGGGACAGGGAGCGCAGTATGTGGGGATGGGAAAGGATTTCTATGAGCAGATTCCGGTCTGCAAAGAGATGTTTGAGCTGGCAGGTAAGGCAAGCGGGTTAGATGTGGCGGCGCTCTGCTTTGAGGAGAACGAACAGATTAATATTACGGAGTATACGCAGATTGCCATGCTTGCCGTAGAGGTGGCAATACTGAAAGCTGTGGAAGAGAAGGGCGTGAAGCCCGATATCACGGGCGGCTTAAGTCTCGGCGAGTACGGCGCGCTGGTGGCAAGCGGCGTGATGAGCCCGGAGGATGTGTTTAAAATCGTGCGCAAGCGCGGCATTTACATGCAGGAAGCGGTGCCGCAGGGCGGCGCTATGGTGGCAGTGCTTGGACTGGATACGGCAGTGATTGAGCAGATTTGTGAGGAGACGCCCGGAATGGTGACGATTGCCAATTATAACTGCCCGGGTCAGGTTGTGATTACTGGCGAGGAAGGGGCGGCGCAGGCAGCAGTGGAGAAGCTGACGGCAGCAGGCGCAAAGAGATGCGTGCCGTTAAAGGTCAGTGGCCCTTTCCACTCTCCCCTGTTGGTCGGTGCGGGCGAGAAGCTGGCGAAGGAGCTGGAGACAGTGGAGATTCATGATATTGCCGTTCCTTACATCGCCAATGTGACAGCGGACTATGTGAAGGACAAAGCAGATGTGAAGCCCCTTTTGGAGAAGCAGGTGTCCTCCTCCGTGAAGTGGCAGCAGACGGTGGAGCGGATGATTGCGGACGGGGCGGACTTATTTATCGAGATCGGACCGGGCAAGACGCTGTCCGGATTTATGAGGAAAATTAATCGGGATGTGAAAGTGATCAATATAGAGAAGGTGGAAGATTTGCAGAAACTTCTTTTATAAACGGACGTTCAATCAAAAGTAGTGGAATATACTTTCATTTGAACTGTTTATGATGAAGTGATGAAGCAGTTTTGCAAATGGGAATGGAATAAAAGTGGCAGGAGGAAAGAGATATGCTTACTGGAAAAGTGGCCTTAGTCACAGGCGCGGGGCGCGGGATCGGGAGAGAGATCGCGCTGACGCTTGCGGGGTACGGAGCGGATGTGATTGTAAACTACAACGGATCGAAGGAAAAGGCGGAGGAAGTCACTGCGCAGATTGAGGCGATGGGGAGAAAAGCGAAAGCGGTACAGTGCAGCGTGGCAGATTTTGACGCTTGCGGACAGATGATCACGGATATGCTTGCCGAGTTCGGGCATATAGACATTTTGGTGAACAATGCCGGAATCACAAAGGATAATCTGGTGATTAAAATGACAGAGGCAGATTTTGACGCAGTCATTGACACTAACCTGAAAGGAACCTTTAATACCATCAAGCATATGTACCGCCCATTCTTAAAGCAGAAGGCGGGCAGGATCATCAACCTGTCCTCTGTCAGCGGAGTGCTCGGCAATGCGGGACAGGCTAACTATGCGGCTTCCAAGGCGGGAGTGATTGGTTTGACCAAGTCTATGGCGAGGGAGCTTGCCAGCAGAAATATTACGGTGAACGCGGTTGCGCCCGGTTTTATTGATACGGACATGACACAGGCGATGACGGACACGGCGAAGGAGGCGACTCTTGCGCAGATTCCTTTAAAGCGCGTGGGTACGCCGAAGGATATCGCGGAGACGGTGGCGTTTCTAGCGAGCGATAAGGCGGCGTATATTACAGGACAGGTAATTTCGGTTGATGGAGGAATGGCTATTTAACAGCCGCGAAAGAAAAATAAGCGGCGCGAAGTGCGGGTTTGTGAGTTTAGGAAAGGAGTTTGAGTATGAGCAGACGAGTGGTAGTTACAGGCATGGGTGCGATTACGCCCATCGGGTTGAGTGTGGACGAGTTTTGGGCAGGCGTGAAGGAGGGGAAGATCGGTTTCGCGCCGATTACAAAGTTTGACACGACGGATTTTAAGTGTAAGCTGGCGGCGGAAGTGAAGGGCTTCGACGGCAAAAACTATATGGACTTTAAGGCGGCAAAGAGAATGGAGCCTTTCTCCCAGTATGCGGTGGCGGCGACAAAGGAAGCGCTGGAGGATGCGGGCATTGACATGGAGAAGGAAGATCCTTACCGCGTAGGGGTGGCGGTCGGCTCCGGCACGGGTTCCCTGCAGGCGATGGAGCGTTCCCATACGAGACTGGTGGAGAAAGGACCGGGCAGAATAGAGCCGCTGTTTGTGCCGCTTACGATCTCCAACATGGCGGCGGGAAATGTGTCGATCCAGTTCGGTTTAAAGGGAAAGAGCATCAACGTGGTGACGGCATGTGCGACAGGCACCAATTCCATCGGTGAGGCGTTCCGCGCAATCCAGTATGGTGACGCGGAGGTGATGGTGGCAGGAGGCACGGAGGGCAGCGTGTGCCCCATCGGCATCGGCGGTTTTTCGGCTCTGACGGCACTTTCCACAAGCGCTGATCCGACGAGATGCTCCATTCCGTTTGATAAGGAGAGAAACGGCTTTGTTATGGGCGAAGGCGCGGGCGTTGTTGTGCTGGAGGAGCTGGAACACGCGAAGGCAAGAGGGGCGAAGATTTATGCGGAAGTAGCGGGATATGGCTGTACTTCCGACGCGTATCACATCACTTCCCCCGCTGAGGACGGCGCGGGCGCGGCGAAAGCGATGGAGTATGCAGTGAAGGATGCGGGTCTGAATCTGGATGACATTACTTATATCAATGCGCACGGAACGGCAACGCACCATAACGATCTTTTTGAGACGCGTGCTATCAAGCTGCTGTTCGGCGATCACGCAAAGGATATCAAGATCAATTCTACCAAGTCCATGGTGGGTCACCTTCTGGGCGCGGCGGGTGCGATAGAGTTTGTCACCTGTGTGAAGGAGCTGCAGGAGGGATATATCCACAGAACCGTCGGTTATCAGGTGCCGGATGAAGAGTGCGACCTGAACTACTGCAAAGAGGCTTACGAGGAAGATTTCGAGTATGCGCTCTCCAATTCCCTTGGTTTTGGCGGACACAACGCGAGTCTGCTGGTGAAGAAATACCACGAGTAAGCGCGGACTTACACAGTTGAGTTGACAGATAATTGCGAAACGTATAATTGGGATTGGGGATTGCGTTTGCTGTTTAATCCATAAGTATTATCTACAATATTTGACACAGGGAGGAGGACGAACATGTCATTGATGGGTGCAAAGGAAATCATGGAGATCATTCCCCACAGACAGCCATTTATGTTGATCGACACGATAGAGGAGATGGAGGAAGGGAAACGGGTAGTCGCTAAGAAATGCGTGTCCTACAATGAGCCTTTCTTTGCGGGGCATTTCCCGCAGGAGCCAGTGATGCCGGGCGTGCTGATTATAGAGGCGCTTGCGCAGACCGGGGCGGTGGCGATTTTAAGCCAGCCGGAGTTTAAGGGAAAGACCGCTTATTTTGCGGCGATCAACAATGCGAAGTTTAAAGGAAAGGTAGTTCCCGGCGATGTGCTGACGCTGGAGACGGAGATTATTAAAATCAAAGGGCCCATCGGCGTGGGCGCGGCAAAGGCTTATGTGGATGGAAAATTGGTGACGCAGGCGGAGCTGACGTTTGCCATCGGAGAGGCTTAAAATGGTAAATGTAAAACCTTTAAAAATTGGTAATTTAACAGCCCGTGTGCCGGTAATACAAGGCGGCATGGGAGTCGGCGTCAGCCTCTCCTCTCTTGCCGGAAATGTGGCGAAGGAGGGCGGAATCGGCGTGATTTCCACGGCGCAGATCGGCTATCGGGAACCGGACTTTGACACAGACCCGATCGGAGCAAATATGCGGGCGATCAGCACGGAGATTGCCAGGGCAAGGGAGATCGCAAAGGGCGGGATTCTGGGCGTCAATATCATGGTTGCCACCAGAAAGTACGAAGAGTACGTCAAGGCGGCTGTGGCGGCGGGAATTGATCTGATTATATCCGGCGCTGGACTGCCCATGGAGCTGCCGAAGATTGTCGGGGCGGCGAAGACGAAACTGGTGCCTATTGTGTCCAGTGTGAAATCCGCGCAGGTGATTATGAAATACTGGTGGAAAAAGTATAACCGGCTGCCCGACGCAGTGGTGGTTGAGGGACCTCTGGCGGGCGGACATCTGGGATTTCGTAAGGAGCAGCTTGCGGATATTGAGGGGCTTCATTACGATGATGAGGTGAAGGCAATTATCTCGGAAGTTAATGAGACTGCGGCGTCGCACGGGACAGAGATTCCGGTTGTCATGGCTGGCGGCGTCTATACCCGTGAGGATATGGAACATTATCTGGAAATGGGAGCTTCCGGCGTACAGATGGCGACCCGTTTCGTAACCACGTATGAGTGCGATGCGGCTCCAGCTTACAAGCAGAGTTATATTGATGCAAAGAAGGAAGATATTGTCATTGTGCAGAGCCCTGTCGGTATGCCGGGACGGTCGATTTTAAATCCTTTTATAAAGCGGGCGAAGGAGGGGCAGATTCCACATGAGAAATGCCATCTCTGCATCAGCACATGCAAGGGCGCGGACACGCCTTACTGCATCACCGATGCACTCGTAAACGCCGTGAAGGGCAAAGTGGACGAGGCGCTGCTTTTCTGCGGCGCCAACGCATACCGCGCGACCCACCTGGAACATGTGAGAGATATATTGGAGGAGTTTTCGTGAAAACAAGAATCATAGGAACGGGGAGCTGTCTGCCGAAGGCAGTGGTGACAAATGAAGATTTATCTAAAATTATGGACACTTCCGACGAGTGGATCAGCAGCAGGACGGGAATCAGAGAGAGACATCTGGTGAAGGAGGAGACAACCGCAAGCATGTCCATAGAGGCGGCGAAGCGCGCCATGGAAAATGCGGGCGTAACGGCGGAGGAAATTGACCTGATTATTCTGGGTACGGTGTCGGCGGACTTTGTGACACCGGCATGTGCCTGCGAAGTGCAGGCGGCGATCGGGGCGGACAATGCAGTTGCCTTCGACATCAACGCGGCTTGTGCCGGATTTATGTTTGCGTTGAATATTGCCAATGCATATATACAGGCGGGATTATATCGGACAGCGCTGATTCTGGGGGCGGAGACGCTCTCCAAGATCGTGGACTGGGAGGACAGGAGCACCTGTGTACTCTTTGGTGACGGTGCGGGCGCAGCGGTGGTGCGCGGCGATGAGCAGTATGGGCTCCTCGCTTTCGATCAGGGATCTGACGGAACGAAAGGCGATGTGTTGGCATGTCCGAGCCGCACCAATAACAATCCCCTGATCCAGACGGACCAGAAGATTGCGTATGTGCATATGGATGGACAGGAAGTCTATAAATTTGCAGTGACCACGGTGCCCGCCTCCTTACAGAAGACGATTGAGAAGGCGGGGCTTACATCTGCGGATATTGATTATTTTGCCCTGCATCAGGCGAATATCCGCATTATCCAGTCGGTGTCGAAACGGCTTCACATCACGGAGGATAAGTTTCCGATCAGTCTGGATCACTGTGGAAATATCTCCGCAGCAAGCGTGCCGATCCTGCTCGATGAGATAAACCGCAAAGGGCTGTTGAAGCCCGGCATGAAGGTTGCGCTCAGTGGTTTTGGCGGCGGATTGACGTGGGCATCTGCGATAGTAGAGTGGTAGAGAAAACCGGGAAATTTTTACGTTTCCCGGTTCCTTTTTTATTCTTCGTTCCTGATGCGGTCGATCAGGCTCTCCTTTTTCATTTTCCTGCTGATAAACAGTGTAATTGCAATCTGGCCGATCAATAATACGAGAGTAAGCCCCACGGTTTCCCAGAGGGGATAGTGGTAACGGCTGATGCTCATAAGGTGCTCCTTTTTCGCCCAGAGGAACAGCAGATATCCGGCTGCGTTGCCGAGAGTGAGGCTGATAAAGAGCGTGCCCGCGGTGAAGACAAGCCCCTCCCCGGAGAGCATGCGCACAAGCTGTCTGTCGGAGAGACCGAGAGCCTGCAGAATGCCCAGCTCCTTTTTGCGCGTAACAATACTGGTGATCATCGTGTTGATCAGATTGATAAAACCGATCACGGCGATCAGGATCAGGAGCAGATAGAGCGGATTCTTCGTCAGGTCTATGGAAGAGTGTCCGATCGCCAGTTCTACATCCATGGCATAGAGTGTAAAATGTTCATTTTCCGCTACAATTTCCGTGAGCGCTTCCTTTACGCTGTCATAGTGCGCGTCGTCCACATGCAGGTAGATGGATGTGGTGGGATCGCAGGTCAGTCCCAGACTGTTCCATGTATCTTCTGTCATAATCAGGTAGGTATAGTTAGCGTCCGGCTCTGTCAGGGCACCCAGTGTTACCGTCAGGGGAATTTCCCGGCTGCCGTCGTGGAGGGTGATCGGGAGGACATCGCCTATGGAAAGACCGTACTGGTTAAAGGAGTAAGCATGGGTGCAGACGATCTCATTGTTGGCCGTCATGCGGTCGTAGTCGATGCTGCCCTGTACCAGATAGGCGTTTAGTTCCGCCACATCGTCTCTGGTAAAGTAGGAGAGCGGCAGGTGATTCTCGTAGTCCTCGTACATGGGCGACTCCATATCGGTGGAGGAAATGATCTTACCGGGCGCACGCTCCACGGATTCCACGCCCTCTATGGAGGACAGTCTGGAAAGAAATGTCTCGCTAAAGTATTCCTGCTGTACCAGATTTTCCAGATTGTTTTCGGGATACTCCTTATCATTATAGAGGGCATAGTCCAGAGCAATGCGGAAATCGCCCTTGGGGATGTTCCTTCTCGCCAAGTCTTCGGCGCTGACGCTGCATAGTACGGCGGATACACATATAAAGAGCACACAGCTTAAGCCCATGGTGAGGATGGTGACGGCGGTACGTCTTCTGTTGCGCGTTAGGTTGGCAAGGGTCAGCGTGGACACCTTCACCTCGGTGTGTCCCTTGCGGCTCTTGCGGTCGCTTGTGTTTTCCTGATAGCGGATTGCTTCCACCGGGGAAACCTTTTTCGCCATCCGTATGGGCTTACGCAGGGAAATAGCCACAGTAATCAGCGATGCCACCGCTGCAGTGAGCAGCACAGGCAGAGAAAACATGTGTATTTGCCCGATAACTGCCTCCGCCGCGTCGCGGGAGTAGGAACTGATGGCGGAACCGCTGCGGTATGCCCACAAAGCCAGCGGAAACAGCAGGTAAGGCAGCAGGAATCCAAGTAACAGCCCCACGGGAACCGCAAAGGCGGAAATGATGGCGCCCTGCCAGTAAAATAATCTGGCAATCTGGCGTCCCGATGCACCCAGCGCCTTTAACTTGCCGATCTCCTGCACGTCAGTGATCACGCCCACATAGTAGATACTGTAGATCACCAGCGAGGAAAAGAAGATCACGATCAGACCGATGACTGCCATGATCACCATGGCTTCCGTACCCGGGTCAGTCGCGGTGAAAAGATACTCTTTGTTTATATTTACCTGTCCCTCGTCCAGTCCGATATCCGCAGCGACAGCGTTGATTCGGTCTGTCATTTCATCAAAGGTCAGCGCTTCCTCCCCGTAGACGCGAAGGGTGGCATACGGCTCGGATTCGTAAAGCCCGTCCGCCTTGTAGCTGTCTAACAGGGCTTTGGAGATGCGGCCGGTCCACATCAGGCGGCTGTCGTCGATTTTATCGGAGATTTCCACGTCCGGTTCCAAGCCGCTGATGGTAAATTCTTTGGTCACAATTTCCCCTTTGCCGCCTACACGAAAAGAGAGCGTTACCTTGCCGCCGATGACAGGCTCTGCGCCGACACGGCGGAAAAAGGCGGGGGAGGAGCAGATTTCGTTTTCCGCTTCGGGATAATGCCCGGAGGCAAGCGTCACAGAGTGCAAGGAGGCGCCGCCGTCTGCGGACTGTTCATCCTTCAGGGTCTCCTGATAGGAAAGGGCGCCGTTCATCTTTCCATTTTCAATATCCGCAAAGCTTTCCGTGGTGGATAGCGCTTCCACCTGAATATGATTTGACAGGACATTTACCTGATCGGGCGTTAAGCCGCCAAAGCGGGCATGATAGTCCGCCAGAGCGTACATCTGCCGGTTCATATCCAGTGTGGCGGTGCCGATCGTGCCGATTGCCATGAGCAGCATGGTGGTAAGCATGATGGCAATGCCGGTGAGCATGGTGCGGCTTTTATTGTAGCGCAGCTTACTCAAGGCAAGGCTCCTTACCGTGTTAGTTTTCTTCATCGGAATCCACCTCGCTTTCCCCGGAGGAGAGGATGCGCCCGTCTGCCAGAATGATCGTGCGCTCCGCCATCTGTGCAACTTCCTCATTGTGGGTGATGACCACGAGGGTCTGTCCGTATTTCGTGGCGGATGCCTTTAAGAGAGCCATCGTATCATCGCCGGTTCGGGTGTCCAGATTGCCGGTGGGCTCGTCGGCGAGTATGATGGAAGGCTTTGCCGCAATGGCTCTGGCGATGGCGCATCTCTGCTGCTGACCGCCAGACAGGGTGTTGGGGAGATGTTTTACTCTGTCCGAAAGCCCAAGCGTCTTTATAATATCGTTTATAAACGATTCGTCTATGGGTTTGCCGTCCAGTCCGAGGGGAAGGACGATGTTCTCCCATACGTTGAGGGAGGGGATGAGATTGTAAGCCTGAAAAATAAAGCCGATTTTGCGGCGGCGGATTTTTGAGAGCTTTTCTTCCTTGAAGGAGGCGATGTTTTCCCCGTCGATAAAGACCTTGCCGGAGGTGGGATTGTCCAGCCCGCCCAGCATGTGAAGCAGCGTGGACTTGCCGCTGCCCGATTTGCCGACGATGGAGACAAACTCGCCCTGCCGGATTTCCAGATTGACGTGATCAACGGCTTTGACCTGATTGTCGCCTGTGCCGTAATATTTGCATAAGTCCTCAGTTTTTAAGATAATGTCCATGTGCTTTTTCATATACGATCCTGCCTTTCTCTTCGTTTATAAATATAGATTACGGCAGTAACCTTACATGAGACTTACAAAATGCAAAAAATAGAAAACTTATGAAATCGGCCGGCCGGTTTCCATTACATATATTCCGGCAGGGGGAGATGCAAGGTGAAAATGCTTCCTTTTTCCGCTGCCGGTTTCACGCTTATGGTGCCGCCCTGCGCTTCCAAAATGCGTCTGGCCAGATAAAGCCCAACGCCGGAGCCTTCGGTCTGTTTGACGACCGGGTGGCTGCCCCGGTAGAAACGCTGAAAGATCCGGTTGGCATCCACCGGGGAGACACCGATGCCCTCGTCCTCAATTTCCAGACGGATATAGCTGTAAAACCGGTGGAGCCGCAGGGTTACCGTGCTGTCTGCCGGGGAATATTTGACCGCATTGTCCAGAAGGTTTGCTATCGCCTCGGCAGTCCAGCGCCTGTCCAAAAACATAGGGACGCGGAAACCGGTTTCTCCGTCGGGCTCGAGCAGCTCTACGGTGATATTTTTAGGCAGCGTTTTTTCATATACCATATTCACAGCGTCGGCGAGCAGGTCGGACAAAAGAACGTGCTCCTGCTTCAGTGTAACCATATCGGTTTCCAGGCGGGAGATATTGACTAATTCAGTTATCAAATTTTCCAGATGTGATAATTGTCCGGCGCACCTTTCCAGAAAATCGGCGCGTTCCGTCTCGGAATCGGCTTCCATACACATAGTAAAACAGCTCTTCAAAGCGCTGACAGGTGTTTTCAACTGATGGGAGATATCGGTGACAAGCGTTTTTGTGTGGTCACGCTCTTTGTCCAGCGCCAGCGTTTTTACCTTCAGTTTATGTCCCAGTTTGAGGAGGGTGTCGGTGAAGGATTCGCTAAAAACAGGCTTCCGATTTTTCTGGTCCACAAGGGGTGAATAGTTGTCTGCAAGATAGGATTCCAGTATTTCATGCAGACGCCATTCCTGTTGTCTCCGGCTTTTATAAAAGAAAAAGAAACAGAGCGCGATGAGGAGGAGATCAATGAGGAGGACGACAGCCAGAAGGGGAAAGAAGGACAGGAGGGCGGAATGGTAGTAAGGGTCATCGGTTATCAGCATATTTTCCCGATAACCGTATTTGGTAAGGATGGAAAATCCCTTGTCAAGATAGTCGTAATCTTTGTCCTGCATGGCGGCGATCAGTGTCTGTTCCGCCTCGGGATATTCGGAGAGAATCGCGCCCGCGATATTCCCGTATTGTTTCTGCTCCAATGTATACTGCGCGTTCAGAAGGGAAAATCCCCAGAAGCCGTATATGCAGACAAAAAGCACGGAGAGGCACGAAATAAGCGCGCAGGTTTTCCATGCAAACCCGGATGTTTTCAAAGTGGTTGTCATCGTTTTTCACATTTCCTTTCCCAGATATAACCCAGTCCCCGGATATTTTTCAAGATGGCGGGGGCGGAAGGATTGTCCTCTATTTTTTCCCGCAGTCTTCTGATATTGACGGAGAGGGTATTCTCATCGACGAAATTGCCCTCGATGTCCCAGATGGATTCCAGGAGCTGCCCGCGTGACAGAACTTTCATGGGATTTTCCATAAAGAAGGCGAGCAGGGAATATTCTCTGGCGGTGAGTACCAGATTTTCACCGTTCTTTGCAGCCCGTTTTTCTTCCGGGTAGAGTGTGATATTTCCGGATACTATGGTTTTCGGCTGTTCGGCAGGAAACCGTTTTAAGAGTGCGCCGACCTTGGAGACCAGCGCGGTCAGAGAGAAGGGTTTGGTGATATAATCGTCCGCGCCCTGCCGGTAGCCCGCCACGATATCTTCCTCTCTGTCAAGGGCGGTCAGAAACAGGAAAAGCACGTCACTTTCCTGCCGTATGCGGGAACAAAAATCCAGACCGTTTCCGTCGGGCAATGTGATATCACAGATAATCAGAGAGGGAGCAACCTGCCGGAAAAGAGAAAAAGCTTCCTTCACGGTAAAAGCGCTGTGGACGGTGAATCCCTCCTTCTTTAATTTCAGACTGACTGCGTGGTTGAGGTTGTCATCATCCTCCAAAAGTAAAATTTCCTGTGGCATAGTCACACACTCCATTGTAAATTGTTTTTTCTAAAATATAATATAATAGCTGAAAGGGAAAAACAAGCGGGCTTAAATTTTAGATAGAGTTGTGGTATAACTATTTATCTTTATGATGCTTGACGAGAAGGGAAATTATGGGGAAAGGCGGGGAACGGTATGCAGCAGGTCTGGTTTATTTATGAGGAAAAAGAGAGCTTTAAGCAAAAACTTCTGGAATTTAAAAATACGGACCGGGTGAGCAGTACGGGGAGAAGAATGTTTCAGATTTATTCGAAGATACTGAAACCGGCGGTCATTCAGGAGGTGACGGATGCGATTGAGGAGTGTTTTCCCGATATACCGTACATAGGATGTTCCACGAGCGGGAATATCATTGACTGCGAGCTGGCAGGAGACATCACGGTGGTGTGTACGGACTTTGAACTGCTGACGACCAGATTTGAAATTTTCCAATACGATATGGCAAAGCAGTCCGTGGATGAGATTACGGCGCAGATTGTGGAGGAGACGAAAAAAATCCCTGGGTAAAGGCGATTGAGATGTATTTTACTATTCCGAAAGGTTCCACCACGCAGTTTTGCGACGGTTTGAAGGATATTCGGGAGGACATTCAGATTTTCGGCGGTGTCAGCTGCAGCGACGATATTACAAGTGACGATTCCTGCGTGTTTACAAAGGCATACGGGTTTTCTGAGACATCCATTGTTATTGTGTTTTACGGCGGTGAGGATTTCCATGTGGATTCCATCAAAGTGACGGGATGGAAACCGCTTGGCAGGGAGTTTCATGTCACAAAATCGCAGGGATCGCTCCTACAGGAACTGGACGGCATTCCGGCGTATGATGTGTACCGTAAATATCTGAATATTAATAACGACGAGAATTTTTTCTACAATACCTTGGAATTCCCTCTGTTTTATGAACATAATGACACGACAATACTGCGTACGCCCGTATCCAGCAATGCGGACGGTTCCCTCAATATGACGTCGGATATGGATATTGGTTCTGTGGTGCGTATTTCCTACGGGGATCCAAGTACGATTGTGGACAGTATCAGGCATGACAGTCAGAGACTTGCACAGTTTGGACCGGATGTGCTGCATATATTTTCCTGTGCGGCAAGGCGCACCTTCTGGACTAACAGGGAGCCGACCTACGAGATTGAACCTTTGTATGATATTTCGACTTCTTGTGGCTTTTTCTCGCATGGGGAGTTTTTGCGCACGAAGGGCAGCTTGAATCAGCATAATGTGACGCTTGTTATAGCGGCGATGAGAGAAGGGGAGAAAAAGGCATCACCGGCGGTGCCGCAAGCACAGGACAATTACACGATGTCCCGCGTGCCGCTGGTATCTCGGCTGGCGACTTTTATCAGCGTGACATCCCAGGAACTGGAAAACACAAATAAACAGCTTGCGCTTGTCAATGACAAACTGAAAATGGCCGCCATTATCGACGGTCTGACAGGTCTGTATAACCGTAAGGAGATTCAGGGCCAGATTGAAAAGGCACTTGCAGATGTTAAGAGAGAACAGTTTTCACTGGTAATGCTGGATATTGATAATTTTAAGCAGGTGAACGACACTTACGGGCATCAGGAAGGGGACTCCGTTATCGTGGCGCTTGCGGATATTCTGCGAAACAGACGGACTGGTCTGATGCAGTCATCCGGAAGATGGGGCGGCGAAGAATTCATGGTGCTTCTGCGGGGGACAGATTCTTCTTCGGCGGCATATATTGCGGATCTTATGCGGGAGTGTTTTGCCAATACCAGCTTTCCGGGAATCAGACCCCAGACAGTAAGCCTTGGCGTGACCCAGGCAAGAGAGGACGACACGGTAGATTCTCTCTGCACCCGTGTGGATATGGCGCTTTACCGGGCAAAACAGAACGGCAAGAACAGAGTGGAGATTGAGTAAAATTTATGCGGGTATTAATTGCTGAGGACGAGACGGAGCTGGCGAGAGGACTAAAGTTTCTGCTGGAAAAGAATAAATTTACCGTGGACGTGGCGCATGACGGTGGGGAGGCACTGACCTATTTTCTGGACAGGGATTATGATGTGGTGATTTTGGATATCATGATGCCGAAGGTAAACGGGTTAGACGTGCTGCGGGAGATTCGTGGGACAGGATCCGGGGTTCCCGTGCTGATGCTGACGGCGAAGGCGGAGATTGAGGACCGGGTGGCGGGACTGGAGGCAGGGGCGGATGATTATCTCCCGAAACCCTTTGCAAGCCCGGAATTTATCGCCAGAGTGAAGGCGCTTTCGCGGAGAAATCAGGGATATACAGAACTTTGCCTGTCCTTCGGAAATGTGCAGCTTGACTGTAACCGCTATGAAGTGATGTGTCAGGACCGGGCGATTCGTCTCAATAATAAGGAATTTCAACTGATGGAGCTTTTTATGCGAAATCCCCGCTTCGTGTTTTCAACAGCGCATCTGATGGATAAGATATGGGGGCAGGATTCAGAGGCGGATGTCAGCGTGGTCTGGACTTACGTGGGATTTCTTCGGAAAAAATTAAAGGAACTGAAAGCTGATATCGAGATACGGACAGCGCGCGGCGCAGGATATTATCTTGATTTATAGAGAATTTTTGAGGAGAGCGGATGCTGAAAAAGATACAGAGGCGGTTTATTCTGGCGGCGATGGCGGCGTTTGGAACGGTCATGCTGCTTATTATTGTCGGAATCAACGCGGCAAATTACTACAGAACGACCTCTATGCAGGATCATCTGACGGCAGCGCTTCTTTCGAATGAACAGACTGATCTTGGAAAGCCTCAGGTACCGCCTCCGCCGGTCGGGGATATGCGGGGCAGAAATCCGGAAGCGGCATTTATGACCCGCTTCTTTACGGTTCACTGTGATGCGGACGGCAGAGTAAGGGAGGTTTTAAGGGATTATATTTCTTCCGTGGATGAGGAGACGCCCTTTCCCGAGAAGTGTAGATTTTCCATGAGCGAGGCAGCGTGGGAAGCCGCGGAACCTTTTGCGGTTCTCGCGAAAGCACAGGGGAAAATCTACAGCCAGAGCATCGAGGAAAACCTGATGCTATACGGGGACAGAAGTTCCATTCAGCGTATGATTTCCATTTTACTGGATAACGCGGTCAGGTATTCTGATGACGGCGGTGAGATTCAGATGCATATCTACCGCAGGCGGGGAAAAATCTGTGTGGAAGTGTCCAATACATGCGACTTGGCGGACATTTCGGATCTGGACAGACTGTTTGACCGGTTTTACCGCATGGATGAATCCCGCTCCTCCGCGACGGGCGGCACGGGAATTGGACTGTCCATGGTGCGGTCAATCGCGGAAACGCACGGAGGGAGGGCAGCGGTGCAGAGTGACAGTGGGAAGAGGATATGCTTTAAGGTGACGCTTTAGAGGAAGACTTCCCCAAATGCTGCTTGTAAAAGCGGCGGATAGATGTGCGAGGCGGGGGAAATATGTGATAGCACAAAGAAAAACGCGGGGAAAATATGCAATTTTATGATGAAAGTGATGGGGGAAATATGCGTTTTGATTGACTTTGCTTATATTATGTGAGAATATGGGGATAACTAAGAAGATAGTATGGGTGGGGGATTGAAGTTATGAAAAGAAAAATAGAGAAACGGCTGTTGGAATGGAAAGATAACCATAGTCAAACATGCCTTTTGGTAAAGGGAGCAAGACAGGTCGGAAAAACTTACAGCTTAGACAGATTTGCAAGAGAAAATTATAAGTATTACACATATCTTAATTTCGATGAAAACCCGGCATACAGGGCCATTTTTGACGGTGATCTGGATGTGGAAACACTGATCAAGCAGATATCCCTGCGGGTATCGGATGCGGAGCTGGAGCCGGGGGAAACGATATTGTTTCTTGATGAAATACAAAATTGTCCCCGTGCGCGCACGGCACTTAAATTTTTGGCAATCGACGGGCGTTTTGACGTTGTGGCATCAGGATCTATGCTGGGTATACACTATAAAGAAGTGCCTTCTTACCCGGTGGGGTATGTAGATCATCTGGATATGTATTCTATGGATTTTGAGGAATTTTTGTGGGCGAACGGGATAAAAGAATCTTCAGTTGAAGACATTCAGACATATTATGAAAAACGGGAAGAGCTGCCGAAGGCAATGCATGATAAAATGATGGAATTATTCCGGGAATACATCGTCATAGGTGGCATGCCGAGAGTTGTGAAGGAATTTGCACAGACGCATAACTATGCCAAAGCTTTTGCCGTTCAAAAGGGTATTTTAAGCGACTATATGGATGATATAGCGAAGTATGCGGAGGGAGCGGAAAAAACAAAAGCACGTGCCTGTTTTTTATCCATACCCAGACATTTGGCAAAAGATTATAAAAAGTTCCGCTATTCTTTGGTGGAGCCAAAAGCTACCTATCGAAAATACGGCGGAAGTCTGATGTGGTTGTATGATGCCGGAATTATCAATTTCTGCTACAATCTTTCCGAACCGGCGCTGCCGCTTGCGGGAAATGCGAGAAGCGATGTGTTTAAGGTGTATATGCGGGACACAGGGCTTCTGGTTGCAATGCTGGACGAGGGCAGCGCGGAAGATATCATAGACGGTAATATTGGTATTTACAAAGGAGCTATTTATGAAAATATTATAGCGGACATTTTCGCGAAGAGTGGGAAGAAACTGTATTATTTTGAAAAAAACAGTAAGGTGGAGATGGACTTTTTTATTCGTTATCAGAAAATGGCGACGGCGGTAGAGGTAAAATCGGCAGAGAAGGCTGCGTCAAAGTCCATGACTTCCATGATTCAAAATTATGGTGTCATGCACGGCATCAAGCTGACAGCCGGGAATGTGGCGGGGAATGAAACGGTGGAAAGCCTGCCGCTTTATATGGCGATGTTTTTGTAAGGGGAAAGGATAGAACTATTACACTGCACAGAATATTGACATAGCTTTAATATTAGCATAACATAAGGTTTAACTACTAACACTATTATTATAAATCCTCATGTTATCGCTCCAAATGATTTAGCTCAGATACAAGACATATGTGTACTTAGATGCTCTACACAAAAAAGAGTTTGTGAAGAGGTTCATCAGCAGCTAAACGATTTTTCTAGGGGGGGGGGAGAAAAGGGAATAAAAAAGTATAAGCCTAAGTTGGCTGTCTGCATTTATCATAATGCTGTGGATTTTTATTCTATTCCGCTTTTGATTCACAGCTTTGTTCCAGAGTATAAGTTCGCAGTAAGGCACCATTCTTATGAGTTGGATGAGACGGTGCTATATGTCTGGATAGAGGAAAATTAATAAAAATTTAGCTGCAAAAAAGTAACCGTATCTTTCAGTCAATGCGGTTACTTTTTTGTATGGTATATGTAAGTTATTTGCATTGAAGCAACGATTTAAAGAATCATCAAAAATTGTTCATCAAAAAATCACATCTGTTTTTAAGTACATTTCAGGAAAGACATCTATACTTTACCCATACTTAAGGTGAAAAGAATATGTTTTTACGGAAAGGAGAGAAACGTGTGAATCAGACAGAAGGATTCCGGCATGAGATGAAATATCGGATCGGCTATGCGCAGTATATAGAAATGAGAAACCGTCTGCGGACAGTCATGCAAAGCGACATGCATACAGGCACGGACGGGAAATATCTGATACGGAGTATCTATTTCGACAACTATGCGGATAAAGCCCTGCGGGAAAAGACGGATGGCGTTCCTGTACGGGAGAAGTTCAGAATCAGATATTATAATGACGATTTTTCCTATCTGACGCTGGAGAAGAAAATCAAGGACAATGACCTCTGTATGAAGATTGACGCGCGGATTACGGAGAAGGAGTGCGGGAAATTACTGGACGGCAGAACAACCTGGATGATGGAGCATTCCTCGCCGCTGGTGCGGGAGCTGTACGCGAAGATGCGCTACCAGATGCTTCGCCCGAGAGTGCTTGTATCATACATGCGTGAGCCTTATATTTACCGGGCGGGAAATGTACGGGTTACTTTTGATTCGAATATCCGAACGACCTTATTCCACAGGGATTTTCTGGAAGAGAAGGTCGCAGATATTGATACGGCGGAGGAGCCGCGGGATATGATCTTGGAAGTGAAATATGATGCTTTCCTTCCGGAAGTTATCCGCAGGCTTGCTCAGATCAATACGTTGCGGCAGACGGCGTTTTCAAAATATGAGGCATGCAGACGGTTCGGTTAAGAAAAAAGGAGGAAAAGAGAAATGACTTTTAACGATATATTTAAATCAAGCTTTTTGGAGAATGTAGCGCAGTTTTCATCGGTTGATACACTGATTGGAATGTTTTTTGCCCTTATCATCGGGCTGTTCATTTTCGTGGTCTATAAAAAGACATTTAACGGTGTGATGTATTCATCCGGGTTTGCGCTGACGCTTGTGGGGCTCTCTCTTGTAACAACGCTGGTCATTATGGCGGTGACGTCCAATGTGGTGCTCTCGCTCGGTATGGTGGGCGCACTTTCCATTGTGCGTTTCCGGGCAGCGATCAAGGAGCCCATTGAGATTGTATATCTGTTCTGGTCGATTGCGGCGGGGATTGTAATAGGCGCGGGTATGATCCCGCTGGCGGTGATCGGTTCCGCAATCATCGGTATCATTTTGATTCTGTTTGCCAATCGGAAGATACATGAGAATCCCTATATTCTGATTTTAAACTGTCAGGACGAAAAGGCGGAGGATGCGGCGACGAAAACGGCGCGGACAGCGCTGAAACGGTTTCTGGTAAAGTCCAAGACGGTGAATGAAGGCGGCATTGAGCTGACTGCAGAGGTGCGGCTGACAGATGCGGCAACGTCCTTTGTCAACAGATTACATGAGATAGAGGGTGTGGGCAGCGTAACCCTTGTAAGTTACAATGGCGAATACATGTCATAATGTGCGGGACGGGATATTTGTCTGCTGTATGTTGCGTGCACATTCATGCTCCATTTGAACAAAGCTGTGCCAGAGCGGCGCGAAAGTGAGGTAAATTATGATTTCTTACAGACATATAACGAAGATCGTCGGCGTGATGATGGCGGCGGCTGTAGCTTTCTGCTTCTGGCTGATGGCTTTTTCGCAGGAGGCGGTGGAGGTGATGGGCGGCGCCAGTGTGCCGATGGCATATGAGGAAGCGCTGTTTGATACGAATCAGGTGATGCGGATTGACATTCAGATAGAGCGGGAAAAATGGGAGGCAATGTTGGAGAATGCCACTGCAAAAGAGTATTACGCCTGTGACGTGCAGATCAACGACCAAAAAATATGTAATGTCGGTCTCCGCACGAAAGGCAATACAAGCCTCTCCTCGATTGCAGGGAATCCAGAGACAGACAGATACAGTCTGAAGCTGGAATTTGATCACTATGTGGAAGGACAGACCTGCCTTGGTCTCAACAAATTGATTTTAAATAATAACTATGCGGATACAACCAGTATGAAAGAGGCAGTGGTGTATGATATGTACCGGTATCTGGGAGCGGACGCATCCTTGTACAACTATGCCGAAATATCGGTGAACGGGGAATATCTTGGCGTATATCTGGCGCTGGAGGCTGTGGAGGAGAGCTTTCTTATGCGCAATTATGGAACCGGGGACGGCAAGTTATATAAGCCCGACAGTATGCAGATGGGCGGAAAGGGATTTGAAGGAGAGCCGCCCCGGCATGCCGATTTCCCAGATGGGAAATTGCCGGATTTTGAGGACGGTATGCCGCCCGGAGACGGAGATTTTGAGCTGGCGGACGGTGAAGGAAGAAAACCGCCGGAAAAGAAAGGCAGCGGCGCCGGACCTTCCATGGGAGGCGGAAACGGCGCGGATCTGAACTACACGGACGGGGAGCTTTCCAGCTATTCCGACATCTGGGATGGCGAAGTGACAGATACGGGGAAAATGGATCACGGCAGAGTAGTCACAGCCCTCAAAAACATCAGTGAAGGAACCGACCTTGAGAAATACCTGGACGTGGATAACATTTTAAAATATATGGCTGTACACGCATTTTCCGTGAACTTGGACAGTCTTTCCGGGAACATGGCGCACAATTATTATCTGTATGAATACAATGGTATGCTGAATATTCTGCCGTGGGATTATAACCTTGCTTTTGGAGGGATGAACCAGGGACCGGAGAACGGAGCGCCGGATGCCATCAATGATGCGGTGGATACGCCTTTTGCGGGAACTGAATTTTTTGACGCTCTGCTGGAGGATGAGGCATATCTTTCGCGCTATCACGGATATCTGAGGCAACTTGCGCAGGAGTATGTTCTGGACGGAAGGTTTCAGCAGGTTTATCAGGGCATCCGGCGCCGGATTGATACGCTTGTGGCAGCAGATCCCACCGCCCTCTACTCTTATGAGGAATATGAAGCGGGTGCGGAGATGCTGTATCAGACGGTGATGCTGAGGGCGGAAAGCGTCAAAGGGCAGATCGACGGCACCATACCTGCCACGGATGAGGAGCAGAGAGCCGACCCCTCCATGCTGGTGGATGCGTCGGAGATTGACATTTCTGCTATGGGGGTGATGGATATGGGAGGCGGAGAGCGGAAAAGCGCGAGAGCGGCGGAGAGACGGTAAACATATTATGAAGAAAGGCTCATAAAATGAAAGTAAGAAGATAGTATTATGGTATGCGGTTCATACAGCTGTGGTTTGATGTCAATGGGACGCTATGCCAAAGAGGTTTTTATGTTAAATTATATCTGGGCTTTTATGATTTTGATCGGCGTCGTGTACGGCGCGTTCACAGGGAAAATGGCGGAGGTGACGAGTGCGGCGCTTGACTCAGCCGGCGACGCGGTGTCCCTCTGCATCACCATGATCGGTGTGATGGCGCTGTGGGTGGGGCTTATGGAGATCGCGCAGAAATCGGGTTTGATTGCAAAGCTGACGAGAGGGATACAGCCCTTCATCAGCTTTCTTTTTCCGCGCATCCCGAAAGGGCATCCGGCGAGGGAGTATATTGCCACAAACCTGATTGCGAACGTGCTGGGGCTGGGCTGGGCGTGTACGCCTGCGGGGCTTAAGGCGATGGAGGAGTTGGCGAAGCTGGAGGCGGAGCGGGGGACGGTGGGATATCTGAATGATGGGAAAGAAGTGGGAGGAAAGCGGGAGCGCGTTGCTAGTAATGAGATGTGTACATTTCTGATTTTGAATATTTCTTCTTTGCAGTTGATACCGGTGAATATGATTGCTTACAGGAGCCAGTACGGGAGTGTGAACCCGGCTGAGATCATTGCGCCGGCGATTGTGGCGACATTGATCAGCACGTTGGTGGCGGTGGTGTATTGCAAGGGGAAGGATATGAGGAGGCGGAGATGATGAAGGCTCTCCGTATTTCATCCGAAAAAATTAAAAAAGTATCTATAAAATCAGAATAAACTACCTCGCAGCAGAGCTGCGGGGTAGTTTATTTATAAGGATGTAAAGAAATATGATTTTGTTTATGGCTATTTTTCTAAAATTACTGTTTTGATTAATGCATTACAAGAATATCGCAGAGTAACAAGGCAGTGTGGAAATGCGAAAACATTATGGGATTTTATATAAAAATGGCCAAATAAAGTATGAAGGAATACCAATGATTGTGTGATGGATTGTTTATATGACGAATATGTGAATATAAGTGGATACAAACAAAGATAAAAGGATATAATCTCATAATAATAGCGAAAAACAGCAAGAAAAGGAAATATGGCGTATATAAAGAGAAAAAATCTCCAAATAGGTATTGACAATTAATGCGGGGATACGTATTATTATAGATACAAACACATGGTGGAGGAGAACAACATGTTAGTAAAAGTAACAGCAGAGAATTTCAAGTCATTTGAGGAAACGGCTGAGTTGACAATGGTTTCATCGGCTAAAATTAGAAAAAATAATGAGCATAAAGTTACGATAAAGAGAGTCAACCTTTTAAAATCTGCAGTAGTGTATGGCGCCAATGCTTCAGGCAAGTCAAATTTGGTGGAAATATTGCGCTTTATGAAATACTGCGTTTTAAAAGGTATTCCCTTAGAAGCAAAGCAAATGTATTGCAGAAATAGAGAGGAAAATGCAGGCAAAGAATCCGTGTTTGAAGTCCAGATTGTCAAGCATAATAAATTTTATGCATACGGCTTTTCAATGATTTTAAGCCAGCGGACAATTACTGGTGAATGGGCATACGAGTTGTTGCCTGGTGGGGACGCACAGATGATTTTTGAAAGAGAAGCGGGTCAGCCGCCGCAGTTAGGCGATAAGATAAATATTTCTGCGGCAGACAGGACGAAGTTCCAGATTTATGCTGATGATATGACAGATAACAGAAATTTGTTATTCTTGTCGGAAATGAATAGAAATAAGAATATTTCAGAGCATTCAAAGTTAGTTGTTTTTAGGAGGATATTCGAATGGTTCTCAAGCGATCTGGTGATTTATAGTCCGAATACCCCTATTACTAATTTTGGGTATTATTATGATGCAGATTCGTTAGAAACAGTAAATCGGCTGATTGAATCGTTTGATACAGGGATTAGCGAGGTGAGAATTGATAAACTTTCTATGGAAGATATCAGTTCCAAATTGCCCAAGGAAATTTTTGTGGACATAGTGGAAGAGATAAAGGAGAAGATAGCCACTGGAAAGCACAAGGGTGTGAAGATTTCATTAAGGTATAACAAGGATTTCTATAATTTTTCCATGGATGATCAGCAGGATTTGGAAATTACAACCCTTTCCCTGAAACATGGGAATTCTGTTGCGGATTTTGGGTTTAGCGAGGAATCCGATGGGACAAGAAGATTGTTCGATTTGATGGATATGCTGCTAAAGACGGATGATGATATGGTGTATGTCATTGATGAGTTAGAGAGAAGCCTGCATCCCAAGTTGACATATCACTTTATTGACTTGTTTAAGAAATTCCATGAAAAGAAGAATGTCCAGCTGATATTTACAACCCATGAGCCCACGATCATGGATCAGGAATTATTTCGGCGTGACGAGATATGGTTTGTAGAAAGGAATGCTGATAATTGCTCACACTTATATTCGTTGGATAAATATAAGGAAAGATATGATAAAAAGTTAAGCAAAGCGTATTTGGAGGGGAGATATGGTGCTATTCCCGTGTTCAAGTCTTTTTCATTTACAAAGGGGGAAGAGTAATGGCTCCTGTGCGTTCATATGGAAACTGGCATATAAGGAAATCAGATCAAGAACCCACAGTTAATCCTTATTGTAAATACTATTTTATAGCGGAAGGCGCCAATACAGAAAAATTTTATTTTGAGAAACTTATTGACGAGAGGAAAAGTCTGGGGTTCAAAGATACGATTGATATACGGTTTTTGGAAAAGACAGAAGAGGATCAAAACATATCTTATCCTGCACATTTGATAAAATTTGCCGAGAGACTTAAGAAGACTGGTGAAATTGAATTTGATGATAAACAGGATAAAATGGTGGTGATTTTTGATGCTGATATTTTTGAGAAGAAAGTCTGTAATTATCAGGAACTTTTGCGAGATAAAAGCAAAAGCAGCATATATGCCATAACCAATCCGGCATTTGAACTGTTTTTACTGCTACACATAGAGAATTCATTTGAGGAAATAATCGGTCCCAATTATTCTCTTATTTTGGAGAATCAGAAGGTGCAAGGGAAAACCCCTGTCTATAATATTCTCTTGGAAAAGACAGGGATGAATGCAAAACATAATCCGGATATTGGAAATTTAGCGTTAAAAATAGATGTGGCAATAGAACAGGAGAAGAAGATCAATCAGGATATTTCTGATTGTAAAGGGAAACTTACTTCTAATATTGCGCAGATAATTTCAGGAATAAAAAGGGCGTGATTAAGGTAGGAGGTGATTGAAAAGTTTATTTTGGTGATTCATGGCGAATGTGGCAGCAAAAAGGCTGAAGCGCCAACTTCAGCCCACTGCTAATGACCATAGATGATTATTAGCGAATTAATTTGAACAGATTCAGTCTATCATCTATCATTCAACAATGCAATCCACAAACATATGTTTTTTCTTAAGTATTCCAGAGTAGGTCATTCTTTGTTTTTATAGTTGCTGGAGGTTTTATAAGCCCCCGTTGTTAAAGTCACCCAAATAAAAGGAGAGAGAAAAATTATGAATTTAAAAGTTGTAAAGCAAACAGAAACAGGATTGAATACTGAATTTGTGAATATTGATTCTGGAAGAAGAGTATCTTTGGATCATGCAATTCAGCAAATCAGAAATGGCAATCCAAATTATGGGAACTATGAAGCGGTTAACAGATCGAATGGGACTACATATATTCGTTCTAAGCCAGATGACAGCACAAAAAATAATATTGAGTAGGAGGAGATATGATAATACAGAAAGAAAGGATTATTTCCATTGACAGATATCTGCGTTTCTTGAACGAAACAAATAGTTTTTATGTATGCGTAAAAAAATGTGATGATTTTGTAAAGTTGCTAAAGAGTAAAAATATCTGTTCTGCATTAGAGACAGGCAAGAGATTCGTACCAAATGTGGTAGGAGCAAGTACATTTTACAATCTGCATGGCAAAAAAATTATCAAAAAGAATTGTCCCAAAGAAGCAAGAACTTTTGAACATGATTACCACATTGTTGACTGGCATGGGCAGGATCATTATGGTACTTGCTTTCAAACAAGAAAGTGTTATCCATTTGAGGTTTTATTGCCGCCATGTGAGTATATGGTTTTTGACGAGGATGTAATAAGGTCAGATGAATTGCATAAGGATGAAAAAGACCGAATTAGGCATGTCATCAATATGTTTTTAGAGATATTTGGAATGTGTGAGATTGTCGATACAGATCATGTCCCAATCAGTGCGGGAAATGTACGAACTGTTGAATGGACAATATTGCCACCTGGAAAATATCCGTGGGAGGTTGCCAAGCAGCATCTTGCAGAATACTTTAACAATGTGCCAGATGGCAAGAAATACACTATTCAACGAAGGCATCAAGTGTTGGCGGATTACACTCCTGATTTTGTGGCTATTGGCGAAGAAAGTTTTAAAGGGTATGTTGTGTATGGATATACATGTAGGGATCTATACTGTTTTGAGTCTAACGAGCCTAATAATGCCACATATGTATTTAAGGGGAAATGGAAAGAAGCGTCAAAACTAACAAAAAGAGAGATTCTGTCAGGATCCCTGTGCTACAAAAGGTTGATACACACAGAAATATGGGAGAAGAATATTTCAGAATTAATGAATTCATAGCATAGTGATAAAATGGCTGGGAGAGGATGCTGTAAAAAATGTTGAGAGCTTTTTAGGCACGTGGATACAAATGATCAATATGGTTTGCGGGGCTGCTGTTTTGACGCAGGAGCCTCGCTATAAAATTGCTGAAGAAGATTGTATCTGATATAATTTAGTTACATATGTCGCTATACATTGCAGGAACTGTTTATAATCATAGCAGGTATTTTGTTCCAGTTCTAGGCTGCTGTTATACACTGGACATAATACGTTTCCTGGGGCATATAAATTTGGAAAATAATAGTTTCTAAGGGAGAAATAATGAAAATACATGATGATAAGCATAATTCTTTTTCGGATAATGCTGGCAGGGGAAACGGGAAGGTTACAGGATTTATATAACAATCAGTTTCGGGAGCGTGTCAAGGCGGATCAGGAGCAAAAGAATCAGCTTCAGGAACAGATTCAAAAACTTACAGATAGCAATTTTTCGCTGTATGAAAGCTATGCAAAAGGTGAAATTGACGCTGACTGTTTTTTCAGAAAAAAGAAAATAACTCAACTTTCCCAGCAGATATTTCCGAATAAAGCCTGAATAAATGCAGCTTGAGAAGCAACCCATTGGGTTACTTTACTTTTTAATATAGATGTGATATCTGCGGAAAGCGTTGACATATGCTCCACAAACAAAGCCATAAGGCTCTGCAGGGCATTCGTTAAATCCATGTCCTGAATATCTTCACAGAACATGAAAAACAGTTCGCCATACGTTTTCTGGTCATTCTGCTTCCTGCGGATCCATTCCAGAATGATATATCTTGTAAATACAATGGCTGTATGGCTTACCATTGCACCATAACTATGGCTCTGGAACTCGGTGCCTAACTTCAAAAAAGATTTTGATGCCTTGAAAAAGCATTCTATCGACCAGCGGTTCCCATAGATACGCACAATCTCCGCATCTTTAAGCGTTACATCCGTACTCAGGATATACAGGCATTCACTTTTCTTATTACGGTTGCGCACGAATACAATCTTAACGGGAATCCCCGCTTTGGTCGTGACTACAAGGGAACCAAAGATATTTCCCGCGCCGGAAAAATCAACAAACTTTTTTAAATCCGGAAGCGTATACTGCCTGCCGCGGTATGTATAACGCTGCTTCAACTGCTTTACCATCCCGATCGCACCAATTCCTGTTTTCAAAATCTCTCTGAGCATCGGCTCCGTTGTAAACCATGTATCCATAAGGACATAGTCAGCCTTTATACCGGCAGCGAGGGCATTGCTTATGAGCTGTATGGCCGCGTCTGTTTTGTGCATCATGCTTTCTTTACGAAACTTATACCCGTTTGTTCGGCGGTCAATCGTGTCAGAGGCTTCATTATAACGGTTGCTTTTGGAAGCCGAAGAAAGCATGTTGAATCCGGCGGGGATAAAGCTGTACCCATCAGACCAGCCAAGCGTGAGCAGTGTAAACCCTTTCTGGAATTTATGCTCCACATGATCATAAACCCGTGCCAGCAGTTCTACAGATTTACTGCGGTTACGTTTGACCACAGTATCATCAAGGATTAAGACCTTTACCCTTTCCGGGCGGGTAAGCGTGTCAAAGGCAGAGGTTACCTTCACGGCAAGGAGCATCAGGAACCTGCCCCAGTTGTAGGACGATTCGTTTAAAAAGCGATAGTACGTGTTTTTTGAAACAGCCTGATCTCTATGTTTGGAATGCAGGAAACGAAATAAGTTCTTTCCCTGAAAAACTAACAGCAGCAAAAATTGAAATACCTCATATGCAGGAACGCCACAGTTTTTGGTGATATTTGCTTTACGGAGCATTTTTCCCAGCCCAAGCTCCCTGATGGCATATGAAATTTGATCTTGGGTATTTTCAGTTTGAGAATTTTGGTATATCATAAGATTAGCACCTCTTCTGTATTGGTTATTAGATGTCGCAATCTTATGATACCAAAGATCAGGTGCTTTTTTAATGTCAATGCACAATTTATTACAGCGATTTTGATTGATAACTCAGGCATTTGGTATAGTTATCTCGCTGGGAAAGTTGAGAAAATAACAATAAGCAGATAGAAATATATAAAGCAGAACTTAGGGCTTGCCATTCAAAAGAAACAGCAGTACCGGATAAAAAGCCTGATCTGTTAAACCTGCTGGAAGGAAAAGGAAATCTTACAGACCTTACAAAAGAGGTTGTCAGACAGCTTGTAGATGCGGTTTATGCATATGGCGGCAACCGGGTTGAGGTTGTTTTTAGGTTTCAGGACAAAGGCGTGGAAACATTGAAAAATTAAGGTTTTTATGATATGATAGGGACAGGAGAACAGGATATGACAAATGAGCAGAAGGACAAAAAATTATGAGTAAAATCATGGAGCAACTTTTAAATGAAGAAAAAATTGAAGCAGCAAAGCGTATGCTGGAAAGAGGAAAAATGACAAAAGAGGAAATTGCAGAGGATTTAGATTTGCCATTGAGTGTAGTGGAAAGACTTGAGAATGATTTACAACTGGCATAATGAATTTTGCGGCAGATTGTGAAAGCAGGAACTCATGAAGCGGAGAAATCCTGCTTTTATTATATTGATTTTCTTGTTTTAGTATTATTTAACAATAAAAGAGAGAAAAAACCATTATTACAAGATATTTTTCACAAAGCTCATGTCACTAACTTGACAGAAGGGGGATTGAAGGCGATGGAGGAATTGGCGAAACTGGAGGTGGAACAGGGGAATCCGGCATACTTGGATGATGGCAAGGGTATAGTTGGAAAGCGAGAACGGATTGCCAGCAATGAGATGTGTACGTTTTTGATTTTGAATATTTCTTCCCTGCAGTTGATACCTGTAAATATGATTGCCTATAGGAGTCAGTATGGGAGCGTGAACCCGGCGGGGATCATTGCGCCGGCGATTGTGGCGACGGCGGTAAGTACGGGGGTGGCGGTGGTGTATTGTAAGGGGAAGGATAGAAGACGGAGAGGATAATATATTGTAGTAGTGGTAGTCGTATCTTAAATTTGGTTGCCATTACTTGTTGTATTTGTTAGAAATCTCATGATACAATCAAAAGTATAAAACATGAAAATATACAATAAGATATTTCGAAAAGAATAAGCATGAAAGATGATAAAGATATGTGTGTTAATTTAAGTAATTTGTCCAGCATTTTAGAGCATCCGGTTTTTCCAGATTGGATGAGTGTAGAAATAGAAATAGAATCAATATATAAATTGTCCGTAAACAATGTGCAATGTCTATATCATTATACCAGCCTTGAAGGGTTTCAAAGTATAATGCAGAAGAGAGATTTTTGGATTTCTAATATTAGATATATGAACGATAGCCATGAATTTGAAAATGGGAAGACAATATGTAAGGAAATAATTGAGAAGAAGCTAGGGAGGGCTGGGAAGGATGAGATAAGCCAATATTTATATGGGCTGTTGAATGTATGTAATCAAAAGGCATCTCAAGGATTTCATGTGATAAATTCAAAAGATATATTTTCGTTAAGTTTCTGTAATAATGGAGATATATTGACTCAATGGCAATTTTATGGAAACGAAGGGATTGCTATAGGGTTTGAAAATTCAGTCGGTTCTTTTGATGCGATAACTTTTATGAATGAAGATCAATATGATGATGAAATTGAAGAAATGAATCCGGATGAAATGCTGCCACATGATGAAATACGTTTGTTCCCCAAAAGGATAATTTATAGGGATGATGAGAAAATAGAAATATTTGAATCAATACTTGAAATGGGAATAAATTTTATAAAAAAATATCCAGGTACTGTAGATATGTGTATAGAAGGAATTTCTGATGTTCTATTTTATTATTTTGCATTAATGAAGGATGAACATTTTGAACATGAACATGAATTGAGATTTTTACACTATTTCAATAAAGATAATAGAAGAATACATTTTAGAAAAAGAAATGGGATTCTATTGCCTTATATTAAAATGAAGATTTTAAATGTGGATTGCAGACCACATAAGGTTTTTCCGATTGCGGATATTTTTGTTGCACCAAGCAGTCAGAAAGAATATGTTGCGGACAGTGTAAAATATTTTTTGGAAAAGTCCGGGTACGAATATCTTGTTGATAAAGTGAGAATATCTGAAATTCCATATAGAAATTAGGAATGAAACTAAATATAGGCAAAGGGTTTTTAGGTTGATAAATGGTGATGCTATAGGATATAATAAAGTTAAAGGTGGTGCGTTATTATGACATCAGTTGAACAAGGTTGTATTGATATTTGGATAGACGAAATAGTTCCTTGCCTGAAAGATACACAGACAGGTGAAATTAAGGAAACAGTGGTATTTAAAATAGAAAGCCGTGCATATTTGAAGAAGTTTCGGAAAAGCAATGGATGGCATATTAATTGGAATGAAATACCAAAAAATATTGAAGTGTATGCATTGGCATTAAAAGACGACAATACGATTCAGGGGTTAGTTGGAATTAAAAATGACAAAGATTCTCATGCAGTATATCTTCATTGGGCATGTACTGCGCCTCATAACAATAAGCATGAGTATGGAAGTCAAAAGTACATTGGCGTTGGTGGGCATCTCTTTGCTATAGCAGCAGATAAATCTGTTGAATGGGGATTTGAAGGAGCTGTGCATGGTTTTGCTGCTAATGAAGAATTGTTGAAACATTATATAGATGTTTTTCATGCAGAATATTTGGGAATGCTTCATCAGTATCAATTTTTTATTGATGAGGAACAGGCAAAAGAGTTATTGGAGGTGTATCATTATGAATGGAACGAAACCTAGATTTATGGAAAATTTGGTTATTGCCCCAAGCTATTATGAACAACCGGATCCATATGTTAATGCACCGTCTTGTCATGTGAATTTACTTGAGCTTTCAAGATATGCAAAGCAATGTGGGAAAAAATTGATTGAACTTACACAGGATGAAGTGAAAAGATTCTTAATCTAATATTTTAAATATAGTAGTTGCTAAAAGCAGGAAGTCTTTATAAGACATATCCTGCTTTTTATATGTATGTTATATTTGTTGACAAGCAGCAATAGTTTCCCCCATCAAAAAATTGAAAAAGTTCGTGTCATTAACTTGACACAAGGGGGATTGAAGGCGATGGAGGAACTGGCGAAGCTGGAGGAGGAGAGGGGACGGCTAGTGTACTGTATCATTGATAAATAGTTAAATATTGCTGGTTTGCCAAGTCGTT
>ERZ779622.185-NODE-185-length-42732-cov-39.368934_pt1 | contig 42732 bp, 53 predicted proteins | sample MGYA00514188_ERZ779622 | MGnify/ENA primary metagenome ERZ779622 (study PRJEB29562, sample SAMEA4376702) | mouse gut metagenome | isolation source: Cecum | study: EMG produced TPA metagenomics assembly of the A DSS colitis mouse model was used to assess the... | reverse complement strand
GACCCGTGACCTCCGCACTACCAATGCGACGCTCTACCGACTGAGCCACAGCAGCCTGACGAAAAAGATATTCTTTTTGTCACCGATTTATAGTTTATCAAAAAGAAAAAATCTTGTCAATACTTAAAAAATTTTTTGGGTTTTAAGTTGAAGCTTTTATAGAAAAAAGTGCGGCTGCGCTTGCCGGAAAGAAATGTGTGGAAATTGAAGATAGAGGAGGAACGGAAGGAGCACAAGGCGGAGATACGCGGTTACAAGGAGAAGATAGAATAGGACCGAAAAGAATATGAGGCAGATCTAAAAGAGCAGGCTGGTGAAATCGAACGACTGCGCAAAGAAATTGAGAGATTAAAAGGCAATGGTGGAAAAGGGGAGTAAGTGTAAGGTAAGAGCTGGTTTCCTTGACAAAATGTCCTAAGTTGCATATTCTAAATAGGGTAGAACTTTCTTTATGACAATTTTATGATAAAAGAGTTGCTTTTCATGCCAGATAACTGCAAAATCCGGCGTGGCATGAATGGAAACGTAGAAGGAGCGGTTAGATGGGCTTTATCGGTAATATAAAGGAGGAAATCCGTATCATACGCGAGCGTGATCCGGCAATTCACTCCAATATGGAAGTTTTTCTCTATCCCAGCTTTAAGGTGATGTGTTATTACCGGCTGGCGCACAGGCTGTATCTGCGCCGCCATTATTTCTGGGCGAGGTGGGTTTCCCAGAAGGGCGTGCGCAGGACGGGCATTGAAATCCATCCGGGCGCACAGATTGGCAAGGGCTTTTTTATTGACCATGGACATGGCGTCATTATCGGGGAGACCACGGTAATCGGTGATAACGTGACGCTCTATCAGGGCGTGACCCTCGGCGGCACAGGCAAGGAGCAGGGGAAAAGACATCCCACGATCGGGAACAACGTCATGATCAGCACCGGCGCGAAGGTGCTTGGTTCCTTTAAAATCGGGGATAATAGTAAAATCGGTGCAGGGAGCGTGGTGCTAAACGAGGTGCCGCCTAATTCCACGGTGGTGGGCGTGCCCGGGCGCGTGGTCAGGCGCGACAATATGGCGCTGCCGCAGGAGGAACTGGACCAGACCCATCTGCCCGACCCGGTGAGGGAGGATATCATGGGTCTGCAGCGTGCCAACGCAGAATTGACGAACCGGCTGCTTGATCTGGAGCAGGAGATGAAGAATATGCGGCGGGAGAAAACGCAGAACAGTTAACATAACTAAAATAAATGGGTGAAAGTGACGCGCCCGACATGGAGGAGATTATGAAAGTATATAATACATTATCGGGAAAGAAAGAGGAGTTTGTGCCCTTGGAGGAGGGAAAGGTCAGCATGTACGTCTGCGGACCTACGGTTTATAACCTGATTCACATTGGTAACGCGCGACCCATGATCGTGTTTGACACGGTGCGCCGCTATATGGAGCACAGGGGCTATGACGTCAATTACGTGTCGAACTTCACGGACGTGGACGACAAGATCATCAAGAAAGCGAACGAGGAGGGCACGGACCCTTCCGTGATTTCGGAGCGCTATATCGCGGAGTGCAAGAAGGACATGGAGGCGCTGCATGTGAAGCCGGCAACGACGCATCCCAAGGCGACCTGCGAGATCGACGGCATGATCGAGATGATCCAGACACTGATCGACAAGGGACACGCCTATGTGGCGGAGGACGGCACCGTTTACTTTAAGACGAGAAGCTTTCCGGGATACGGCAAGCTTTCCCACAAGAATCTGGACGATCTGCGCAGCGGCGGTCGTTCCCTTCTGGTGTCCGGGGAGGAGCAGAAGCAGGACCCGCTGGACTTTGTGCTCTGGAAACCGAAGAAGGAGGGCGAGCCTTTCTGGGAGTCTCCCTGGTGCGAGGGAAGACCGGGCTGGCATATCGAGTGCTCGGTGATGAGCAAGAAGTACCTGGGGGAGGAGATAGATATTCATGCGGGCGGCGAGGACCTGATTTTTCCCCACCACGAGAATGAGATTGCCCAGTCTGAGGCGGCAAACGGCAAACCTTTTGCCAAATACTGGATGCACAACGGATTTTTGAATATTGACAATAAGAAAATGTCCAAGTCTCTGGGAAATTTTTTCACGGTGCGGGACATCAGTGAGAAGTATGACCTGCAGGTGCTGCGGTTCTTCATGCTCTCCGCCCATTACAGAAGCCCTCTAAATTTCAGCGCGGAGCTGATGGAGGCGGCGAAGAACGGTCTGGAGCGGATCGTGACCTGCGTGTCGAACTTAAACTTCCTTCTGGAAAAGGCGCAGACGCAGGAGCCGAGCGCCAGCGAGGAAAAGGCACTTCTGCAGGCGAAAGATTTTGTGACAAAGTTTGACGAGGCGATGGACGACGATTTCAATACGGCGGACGCCATCTCTGCGATTTTTGAGCTGGTGAAATTCGCCAACACGTCCGTGGGAGAGGGCGCAAGTGCAGTTTTTATCCGCGCGCTGAAAGATGAGATTGTAGAACTTATGGATATCTGCGGGCTTACGGCGGAGCGCCGGCAGGAGATATTAGACTCGGAGATCGAGTCGCTGATCCAGGAGAGACAGGACGCCAGAAAGGCGAAAAATTTTGCAAGGGCGGACGAGATCCGGGATCTCCTTGCCGGGAAGGGCATTGTACTGGAAGATACGCGCGAGGGAGTCAAATGGAAGAGAGCATAACGATCCTTGAGGCAATCAAGAGAGACTTTGCATGCGGGGAGATTGACATACGCACCTATTCACCGCTGACGCTCGCTTATATCGGGGACGCGGTCTATGATCTGGTGATCCGCACTATCGTGGTGGAGCGGGGCAATACCTCCGCAAACAAACTGCATCATAAGACAGTTGCCTATGTAAACGCGCGGGTGCAGGCACGGATGATAGAGGCGCTGATGGAGGAGCTGACTGAGGAAGAGCAGACGGTCTATAAGCGCGGGCGGAATGCCAAATCCTACACCACCGCGAAAAATGCCACGGTCATCGAGTACCGCAAGGCGACGGGGTTTGAGACGCTGTGCGGTTACCTGTATCTGACCGGGAAGCAGGAGCGGATGCTTACGCTTGTGAAGAAGGCGGTAGAGCTGGTTGGGATGGAGATATGAAAGTGCGGGTTTGCGAGCCTGCATAAACTGCGAAAGAAAAACAGGCGGCGAATAGGGAAAGAGAGGTTTACATAATTTGGAAGAAAACACAGGAATCATAGAAGGCAGAAACGCCGTGATCGAGGCATTCCGGGCGGGGCGTACCATAGACAGACTTTATGTGCTGGACGGCTGTAAGGACGGACCGGTGATGACTATCAAACGGGAAGCGGCAAAGCAGGGAACGCCGATTAAGTATGTGACGAAGGAGCGGCTTGACCAGATGTCCGAGACAGGCAGACATCAGGGCGTGATCGCGGCAGCGGCGGCTTACGGATACGCGGAAGTTTCTGATATACTGCAGAAGGCGAAGGACAAGGGGGAGGAACCCTTTGTTTTACTTTTGGACGGAATCGAGGATCCCCACAATCTGGGGGCGATCATCCGCACGGCTAATCAGGCGGGCGCGCATGGCGTCATTATTCCGAAAAACCGGGCAGTCGGATTGACGGCAACAGTGGCGAAGGCATCTGCGGGCGCGCTGAATTACACGCCTGTGGCGAAGGTGACCAATCTGGGACAGACCATTGAGGAGCTGAAAAAGGACGGGCTCTGGTTTGTCTGCGCGGATATGGACGGTACGCCCATGTATGAATTAAATTTGAAGGGAGCGATCGGGCTGGTGATCGGAGCGGAAGGTGACGGGGTGAGCCGTCTTGTCAGGGAGAAATGTGATATGACTGCGCAGATTCCCATGCGGGGGGATATCGATTCATTGAACGCCTCCGTGGCGGCGGGGATTCTGGCTTATGAGATTGTCAGACAGAAATTGTAATGAGAAAGATAAACGAGATCCTGGCGGTCGTGATCCTGTCGCTGTTGGCGGTGCTTGTGGCGGCGGTGGGAATGCGGTTGTTTGATACATATGTGGTAAATAAAAAGATAGAGTCGGAAGTGAGACAGCAGGAGGAAGTGCTCTCCAGAAACAGGGAAGCCCATGACCGTGTGCAGGAGATGCGGCAGGAGATCGAGGTGCTTTCTGGAGACAGGGAAAAGCTGGGTCAGTTTATTGAGGAGATTCGGATGGATGACGAGGCGGCAGTTCCAGCTGTGGCGATGACGGGTTTCGACACGAGCGGTATGTCCGGGAACCAGGAGCAGCTGGAGCAATCGCAGGATGTGGCGGATGACAGGCAGCCTTTGTCGGAGAACAGGATGGATGCCTTGGAAAATAGCGCTGTTTCGGAGAATGGGACATGTGTTTCAGAAAATAATGTCGTTTCCGATAATGAGGCTGATGTTTCAGATAATACGAGCAGTGTGTCGGACAATGTGATTAATGTGTCAGATAATGCGACGAACATGTCAGATAATATGACTAGTGTGTCGGAAAATGATACGATATCGGGGAACGCGTTCAACATGTCTGGCAACGAGACGATATCCGGCAATACATACAGCATTTCGGGCAACAGTACGGTATCCGGCAATACATACAGCATTTCGGGCAACAGTACGGTATCCGGCAATACATACAGCATTTCGGGTAACGATACGGTATCCGGCAATACGTTTAGTGTGTCGGGAAACAATACCGTATCAGGCAATGCGTTCAGTGTGTCAGATAATACGACTATATCAGTCAACGGGATCAGCGTGTCGGGAAATGATACCGTATCAGACAATACGTTAAGCGTGTCCGGCAGCATGCTTGATCTCCTTCCAAAGATAGAGATGGTGTATCCTGAAATCACGCTTGCAGAGCGCAGGCAGATGAGGAGTTCTCTCGAGGAGACTCTTCTGGTCAATTGGGAAGACCAGGCGTGTCTTGAGGAACGGGGTGTAGATTTTTCGGGGAAGAAAATTGCCTGTCTGGGGGACAGCATCACAGCGGCAGCAAATCTGGAAGGGGAGGAAGGGTACCTCTCCTATGCCTATCCTTCCGTGCTGAAAGAGCTGTTGGGGGCGGAGGAAGTATACAATCTGGGTATCGGCGGCTCCTCGATCGGACGGTACTGGTCGGATGCCTTTGTGGAACGCTATACGCAGATTCCGGAAGACACGGACATTATTATCGTGATGGGCGGCACCAACGATGGTTTCTGTCTGTCGGAGAAAGAATTTGGCAGTCTTACGGAAAGGAAAACACAGACCTTTTGCGGTGATCTGGATGAACTGATGCGGGGGCTTAAGGAGAATTATCCCGAGGCGGATATTTTCTTTGCCACGCCGCTGCCGAACATTTTGCAGGATTATCTGATGCGGGAGCGCACTTATCTGCTGCCTCAGAAAAATTTGTCGGATGTGATTCTCACCTTATCCGCAGCCTACGATTTTCAGGTGATAGACTTATATAATTCCAATATACTGGATTCTCACGACGCGGATATTGTGGCGGATTATATGCCGGACGGCGTACATGCCAACAAGGCGGGATATCGGATTCTGGCGGAGCATATCGCGGCAGAAATGGTGCGGAGTTATGAACGGCTTTCGGTTGACGAATAGCGGAAGATGCGGTATTGTTTATCATAACAGGAATACAGGCGGGAACACAAAGGTTGTTGACAGGAGGAAAGCAGAATGGATTTTTTTGAAAAAATCGGAGATACCATCACTTCAAAGGGAAAAGAAGTAACAGGAAAGGCGAAAGATTTGGCGGAGATCGCAAACTTAAAGAGCCAGATCAGTACCTGCGAGGATGTGGTCAGAAAGAACTATATTGAGCTCGGCAGATTGTATTATGAGAAAGAGGGACTGGAGCCCGGGGCGGAGTACGAGCCGTTCTGCCGTGCCATAAGCAATGCGAAGACAGGCATTGAGGATCTGGAGGAGCAGATCAGAAGAGTAAAAGGTATATAAAAAAAGAGCGCGTCGCGCTCTTTTTTTATTGTGCCGGCGGCTGCTCCGGCTGGGGCTGTTCCTGCTGCTGAGCCTCTGCCGCAGCCTGCGCCGCAGCAGCTGCTGCCTCGGCATTTCGCTGGTTGATTTCGGCACGCTGTGCCTCAATCGTTGCTTCATAGCCGGGTGTTGCGAAAAATACCTCGTCGTGAGGACACATATTGCTTGTCGGTGCGGGCACGGGCACTTCACTGACGGAGCCGTCCTCGTTCACCACCTGCGTGGTGCCTGTGGAGGAACCGCTCTGCAGGGAGACATCCTCTACAGGTGTCAGTTCAACGACGCCTTCCACCTTGAACGGACAGAACTCGCGTGCCGGCAGCATACTGTACTGGCAGATCTGCCCTGCGTAGTGTACGTCGCAGGTTTCTGCGGGAATGGTGTTTTCCGCAAAATATTCTGTCCGCAATGTACCGTCACAGAGTCCCGCAATGGGCAGTTTCCCGGAGCGTGAGCAGACCGTGGCAGTTACGATGCCGGAGGGAACGCTGAAAGATTCGCTGGGCAGATCTGCATGAATCTCTGACATCACGGCGCGCCACAGCTTTTTCGCCAGATTTTTTTCGTCGCCGGTGAGCTTCACGTTATTGTCAAAACCTGCCCAGGTGGTAGCGGTGTAGTAGGGGGTGTACCCCGAAAACCATACGTCGTTGTAATCGGAGGTGGTGCCAGTCTTTCCGGCGATAGCCATATTGCCGAAGTTGACTGCTCCGCCAGTACCGCTTGTGACCACGTCAACCATGGCGTCCGTCAGGAGAAAGGCGGTCGTCTCCTTGATAACCTGCTTGGAATTGGGCAGGGTGTTGTCCAATATAATATTTCCGTCGTGATCCAAAACCTTCGTGTAAAGCTTGGGTTTGATGTAGGTGCCGCCGTTTGCGATGCAGGCGTAGGCAGCGTTAAGTTCTTCGTTGGTGACGCCGTGCGTGAGACCGCCGAGAGCGGTGGTCTGCTGGATGTCCGAGTAGATCTCGCCGCTGATTTCCTCACGCTCAACGATGGTGGTAAAACCGAAATTTTTCAAGTAATCATATCCGAGCTGGGGCGTAATCTGTGTCAGCGTCTTTACAGCCACGATATTCATGGAGTCGCGGATACCGTCCCGCAGGGAGGAAAGTCCCCTATAGTTTTCGCCGTACCAGTTTGCCACCGGGCGTCCGTTGGCGTAGTTGAAGGGCGCATCGTTCATAACCGTGGCGAGGGTCAGTCCCGCGCTGTCTAAGGCGGGCGCATAGGTGGACACTACCTTGAAGGTAGAACCGGGCTGTCTGGTTGTGTCGGTGGCGCGGTTCAGGGTACGGCTGGCGGTTTTGGCGCCCCTGCCGCCTACCATTGCCACGATGCAGCCGGTGCTCTGGTCCTCCACCACGAGAGATACCTGAGGCTGGGGAGTCAGATTGATATTTTCGCCGAAGACTTCGTCGCCGGAACGCATCACGTCGGCTTTGTATGCCTCGATATCCTGATAAGCCTCCTCCTGCGAGGCGTAAATCAGGTTATAACTGGAGGAGCGGTTTTCCCTCCAATAGCTGCGGAACATTTCCGTGCTGACATTTTCCCTGTCGCCGTTTGCGCGTTCAATGGTCAGTTCATAATTTAAGTACCATTTCGTGTTAGCGGGGAAATTGTTCTCGTCCGCAAAGGCATTATCGCAGATTGCCTGAATTTTCGGGTCCTGTGTGGAATATATTTTCAGGCCGCCGCTGTAGAGCAGGGTGTAAGCCTGCGTCTCATTGTAACCGGCAGCGATCAGATCTTCCATGACGTCGTCCGTCAGCGCATCCACAAAATATGTACTGACATCGTTATCCTCGTTTTTGGCGTCTGCTACCTGAATACGGGAGTACACGTCGTCGGCAAGCGCCTCCTCGCGCTCCTCAGCGCTGATATAGCCCTGATCCATCATATCTTTCAGAACCTTTTCCCGGCGTTCCGCGTTCTTCTCCGGGTGCGTGATGGGGTTATAGCGGGACGGATTCTGCGTGATGCCCGCGATTACCGCACACTCGGACAGGGTAAGTTCGTTGACATGTTTGTCGAAATACCGTCTGGAAGCGGCTTCCACGCCAAGCGTATTGGAACCGAGGTTGATGGTGTTCATGTAATTGATCAGGATGGACTCTTTGTCCATGACTTTTTCCAGCTCCAGCGCCAGATACTGTTCCTGAAACTTTCTCTTGAATTTGTCCGCAAGGGAGTCCTCGCTCGTCCAGTCCGTAAACACATTGTTTTTGAGAAGCTGCTGGGTAATGGTGCTGGCGCCCTCAGAAAAATGCCGGTTCTGTATGCCTACCATGCCCGCGCGGATAATGCCTTTGATGTCGATGCCGTTGTGATCATAAAAACGGGCGTCCTCGATAGCGACAAAGGCATCCTTTAAGTCCTGCGGAACCATGTCGATGGAAACCGGGATACGGTTGGCGTCGGTGGAAACCAGCTTCTTGATCTGGGTGCCTTCTATATCATATACGAACGTGGAAAAACCGGAGGGTGTCACGTCGATGTTGCTGATATCCGGCGCCGTTGCCAGAATGCCCTTAAAAGCGCCGATGCCTGCGCTCACGCCGACGATGGCAACGCCGATCATGCCGATCAGAAATACCTGCACAAAGGTAAACGCTACCTTCCTGCTCCATTTTTTACCTGTAGAGTGAAGCGCCTGCTGCTTTTTGCGGACGCCTTTTTTGCCATAATTCATAGGATACTGCCTCCCCGACTCTCTATCATAGTCTCAATTGCCGATATAGTCAATTCTTTCAAAATCGTCGCTCGGCAGCGACGTTTCAGAGAATGTTTTGCACTGCATTTTATTATAAAATGAAAGGGTATAATCTGTGACGATTATAACAAAATTTATCTGGCAAATAAAGGTTTTTATGCTTTCTTAAGAATTGTTTACGATTCTGTGCACATTTATACTTGCACGGAGGGGAGAAATGTGCAACGATATTATACATGGATAAGTATGCGCCGTATAAAGTTATTGAATATGGGGGCGAAGGGGAGATTGTGGAAAAGAAATCCCGTTTTATCGCCCATGTGCAGGCGACTCACACGGAGGAGGAGGCTGTCGCTTTTATTGAGGCTGAGAAGAAACGCTACTGGGACGCCAGGCACCACTGCTACGCCTATATCATAGGGGAGCAGGGGGAGACTGTGCGGTATTCGGACGACGGGGAACCTTCCGGCACGGCAGGCAGACCCATTCTGGAGGCGCTTACGGGCTCCGGCATCCGTGGACTGACGCTGGTGGTGACCCGGTATTTCGGCGGTACGCTGCTCGGTACCGGCGGGCTTGTGCGCGCCTATACGCAGGCGGCGCAGGCGGGACTTGCGGACAGCCGTGTGGCGGTGATGAGGTATGGGCACACTCTTACGGTGGAGACGGATTATAACGGGATCGGCAAGATACAGTATCTTTTGGGGCAGAGGGGGATTTCCATAGAGGAATCCGTCTATACGGAGCGGGTGTCTATCAGGTTTCATGTGCCCTGTGAAGAGAAAGATAAACTGATAAAGGACATTACGGAGGCTACCGCCGGTGCAGCGCGGGTGAGCGTCTCAGATCCTTTTTACTATAAAAGCGCGGAAAACGCTTCCGGGAGCAGCATAGGTTAATCGAAACCCAAGATGCAGCCGGGATGCGGGTTTCCGGCGGAAAGGCGGCAGGCTATGGGTGAGAACAGGGAAACGGGAAAAAGAGCGGAAGAACTGGAGGCAAAGGTTTATAACGGCTATGCCGATTTTGGTGTGGAAGAAATCAGGGAGCTTCTCAGAAAAGGACAGTACACCAGCCTCAGAAAGATTATTGAAGAACTCAATGACGCGGATATCGCGGATTATATGGAGGAGATGGAAGAGGAAGAGGTCATTAAGATATTCCGTATTCTGCCGAAAGATACGGCGGCGGACGTCTTTTCCTATCTGGAGATCGACAGGCAGCAGTCCATTATTACCTCCCTTTCAGATAAAGATGCAGCGCGCATCATCGACAACATGATGTCCGACGACGCGAAGGAACTGATGGAGGAGATGCCCGCCAATGTGGTGAAACGGCTGATTGCCAACACCAGCGCGGATACGAGGAAGGCGATCAATCATCTGATGCGTTATCCCGAGGACTCTGCGGGCAGCATTATGACGGTGGAGTATGTGGATTTGAAGGAACACTACACGGTGGCGCATGCCATCGACCGCATCCGCAAGGTGGGTCTTGACAGCGAGACCATCAATATCTGCTATGTGCTCGACTATAAGCGGACGCTTGTGGGAACTGTCGCGCTGCGCTATCTGCTGTTAAGCGACCCGGACGCCGTGATCGGCGATATGATGCACAGAAATGTGGTATCCCTCCATACCCTGATGGATCAGGAGGAAGTGGCGAGGCAGTTCAAAAAATATGAGTTTACTGCTATGCCTGTCGTAGATAATGAGGACAGGCTGGTTGGCATTATCACCATGGACGACGTGGTGGATATTCTGGAAGAGGAGACCACGGAAGATATCGAAAAGATGGCGGCTGTGATGCCTTCCGACAAGCCATATCTGCGGATGACCGTGTTTGACGCCTACAAAAAAAGGATTCCGTGGCTGCTTCTGTTGATGATTTCGGCTACCTTTACGGGGAAAATTATCACCGCTTTTGAGAACGAACTGCAACGTTATGTGGTACTGACGGCTTTTATCCCTATGCTGATGGATACAGGCGGCAACGCGGGCGGACAGGCTTCCGCCATCATCATCCGCGGTATTTCGCTGGAGGAGATTGAGTTTGGCGACTGGCTTCAAGTGATCTGGAAAGAGATCCGCACGGCGGTTTTGTGCGGCCTGACGCTGTCGGTCTGCAATTTTGCCAGACTGATGATTTTTGATCAGGTGGGCGTGCAGGTGGCGTTCGTGGTGTGCATTACCCTGCTGATGGCGGTGATCGTGGCGAAGATGGTCGGTTCCACGCTGCCCATGCTGGCAAAGAAAATCGGGCTTGACCCGGCGGTGATGGCAAGCCCGTTTATCACGACGATCGTGGACGCGATCTCGCTGCTGATTTATTTTAGGGTGGCGGAGGTTGTGCTGGGGATCTAGTGCTCCATTTACCAATTAACTATCCTTTTTTGCTTGCCAGCATTCCCTTCTACTGCGTTGTTTTCGGTCAACGATGCCACCGCATCGCCTCCCTCAAACGCCTTGTATAAGGAAATTCTGGACTTCGCAAAAAGTGTATGCAATTGGAAAATGGAGCACTAGTTATTTCTTAGCCGCTGCCGAAATCGCCGCCCGTTTCCTGAGCGTCGGGTCCAGAATCTTCTTTCTGATTCTGAGGCTCTCCGGCGTCACTTCCAGCAGCTCGTCGGTGTCGATAAACTCAAGAGCCTGCTCCAAACTTAACACCTTGGGCGGCGTGAGGCGCAGCGCTTCGTCCGCGGAGGAGGAGCGGGTATTGGTGAGCTGCTTTTTCTTGCAGACGTTCAGCTCAATGTCCTCACCACGCCCGTTCTGCCCGACGATCATGCCGGAATAGACCTTCTCGCCGGGACCGATAAAGAGGGTGCCGCGCTCCTGTGCGTTGTAGAGCCCATAAGTGATTGCCTCGCCCGCTTCAAAAGCGATGAGGGAGCCCTGCTTGCGGTACTGTATATCCCCCTTGTAGGGACCATAGCCGTCAAAAATGGTGTTCATAATGCCATTGCCCTTGGTGTCGGTCATAAATTCGCCGCGGTAGCCGATCAGTCCGCGGGAAGGGATGGAAAACTCCAGACGGGTGTAACCGCCGGACGCCATGCCCATATTTTTCAATTCGCCTTTTCTCTGGCTCAGTTTTTCAATGACAGTCCCGGAAAATTCTTCCGGCACATCCACATAGCACAATTCCATCGGTTCTGTCTTTTTGCCGTTCTCATCGGTCTTGTAGAGCACTTCCGCCTTGCTTACGGCAAACTCATAGCCTTCCCTGCGCATATTCTCAATGAGGACGGACAGGTGCAGCTCGCCGCGTCCCGAAACCTTGAATGCCTCTGTGGTGTCGGTCTCTTCCACACGCAGGGAAACGTCTGTGTTCAGCTCCCTGAAAAGACGGTCGCGCAGATGGCGGCTTGTGACGTATTTGCCCTCCTTGCCTGCGAGGGGGGAGTCGTTGACGCAAAAATGCATGGCGATCGTCGGCTCCGAAATCTTCTGGAAGGGAATCGGCTTGGGAGCGTCGGGAGAGCAGAGGGTGTCTCCGATATGGATGTCCGCAATGCCGGAAATCGCCACAATGGAGCCGATAGCTGCCTCTTTTACTTCCACCTTGTCCAGACCGTCGTACTCGTAGAGCTTGCTGATCTTTACCTTTTTCATTTTGTCAGGATCGTGGTGGTTCACAATGACTACTTCCTGGTTGACCTTGACGGAACCGTTGTCCACTTTGCCGACGCCGATGCGTCCCACGTACTCGTTATAGTCGATGGTGCTGATGAGAAGCTGGGTGCCTGCGTCGGGATCGCCCTGGGGCGCGGGAATGTGCTCGATGATGGTGTCAAAGAGCGGGGTCATGTCCTTGCCTTTTACGGTAAGCTGCGTGGTGGCGGTGCCGGTTTTTGCGGAAGCGTAGACGAAGGGGCAGTCAAGCTGCTCGTCGTTGGCGTCCAGATCCATGAAAAGTTCCAGCACTTCATCCACGACTTGAATCGGTCTCGCCTCGGGACGGTCGCACTTATTGATGCAGACGATCACGGAAAGATCCAGTTCTAACGCCTTTTTCAGCACGAACTTTGTCTGGGGCATCGGTCCTTCAAAAGCGTCCACCACAAGGATTACGCCGTCCACCATTTTCAGCACGCGCTCCACCTCGCCGCCGAAATCCGCGTGACCGGGAGTGTCGATGATATTGATTTTCGTGTCCTTGTAGGTGACGGCGGTGTTTTTGGAGAGGATCGTGATACCGCGCTCCTTCTCAATGTCATTGGAATCCATGACGCGTTCCGCCACTTCCTGGTTTTCCCGAAATACGCCGCTCTGCTTCAACAGCTCGTCCACCAGCGTGGTCTTGCCGTGGTCAACGTGGGCGATAATCGCTATATTTCGCACATCTTCTCTTGTTTGTATCATAATTTTCCTCATTTCACAAATAATAGACTTTTGAGCCATCGACGATTATAGCACTTGTCCGGCATTCTTGCAAGTCGCGCGACCCCTTACAGTTCTATTTTCCCTCTGTATCTTATATATTGATAATACAATAACAGTTCAGGGTCAGTTTTTAAATGGCATTGAAATACTTGAGCAGAATGGAGGAAAACATGACGGATAAGGTAATTGAAAACAACCAGGTGGCGGTTATGGGGGAGATTGTAAGCGATTTTTCCTTCAGCCACGAGATTTTCGGAGAGGGCTTTTATATGGTAGATATCAGCGTAGATCGACTCAGTGAGTCAACTGATATTATACCTGTGATGGTGTCTGAGAGGCTCATTGACGTAAATGAGGACTACAAGGGAATGAAGATATGCATCACGGGACAGTTCCGCTCTTATAACAGGCACGAGGAGAGAAAGAACAGGCTGGTTTTGTCTGTTTTTGCCCGTGAAATTGAATTTGTGGACGATATCGGGGAAGGGGCAAAGACAAACCAGATTTTTTTGGACGGGTATATCTGCAAAGCGCCGGTTTACCGTAAGACGCCGCTTGGCAGGGAGATTGCCGACCTGCTTCTGGCGGTGAACAGGCCTTACGGGAAGTCGGATTACATACCCTGCATCTGCTGGGGGCGCAACGCCCGGTTTGCCAGCAGTTTTGAAGTGGGGAGCCGCTGTGCCATCTGGGGCAGGATCCAGAGCCGCGAATATATGAAAAAATTATCGGAGGAGCAATTGGAAAGAAGAATTGCCTACGAGGTTTCCGTCAGCAAGCTGGAGCTTGTGGAGGAGGAGTGAGATCTGCGGACGTTATTTTTCACACCCGCACCATGCATGGCACGTGCATGAAGTAACGACTTGCATCCTCGAAAAGATTGTGCTATTCTGTGCATATATATGTAATGTAATTTTGGGGAATACGGGGTGCTGGCTATGGAAAAAGGCAGGATTCAGATATATAGCGGGGAAGGGCATGGGAAGTCCCCGGCGGCGCTGGGGCGTGCAATTCAGTCGGCATGTGAGGGAGAATATGTCGTCATCATACAGTTTCTGAAAGGGCGTGGACTGACGGAATCGGAGTTTGTGAAGCGTCTTGAGCCGGAGATCAAAATCTTCCGTTTTGAGAAATCCGTGGAAGATTTTTCGCAGCTTTCCGATGAGCGCAAGGAGGAGGAGAGCCGCAACATCAGAAACGGATTGAATTTCGCGAAAAAGATCCTGAACACAGGGGAATGCTCCCTGCTGATTCTGGATGAAGTGCTGGGTCTGATCGACAACGGCATTATTACAGTGGAAGAGTTAAAGAACCTTCTTGCGGGAAAGCCGGAGGAGATGGATATCATTATGACGGGCATCACCCTAAACGACAGGGTCTGCGCGCTGGCGGATCAGGTGACGAAGGTGGAAACCATGCATTTTAAGATATGGGATTGACACGGATGAATCCGGGTGTTATGATGATCCTAACATTATAAAGTTTGATAGAGGTTGCGTTATCTATCAGTACAGGCATGGATGTGACAGGCACAGGGGAAATGCCCGGAAAGGAGAGAGCGCCGAAAGGGGAGACGACCTGTAAGTTTTTACCTTGGGCATGCAGTTAAGAGCTGTATGACTGTCATCGTAACGATGGGGCGCTATCCAGACCGGAAACGGAAGAATTATGGAGCTGACCCTGTGGTCGGCTCTTTATCATTTCGGTATGGCGATTCAGAATGGAGGAAAATATGGCAATTTTTAAGGGAGCGGGCGTGGCGATCGTCACACCATTTCATGAGGACGGCAGTATAAACTACGAAAAATTTGCGGAGTTGGTGGAATTCCAGATTGCGGGAGGTACAGACGCTATTATTGTCTGTGGTACGACGGGAGAGTCTTCCACGCTGACACACGAGGAGCATCTGGATCTGATCCGTTTCTGTATTGAGACGGTGAAGGGCAGGATTCCCGTAGTGGCGGGAACCGGCTCGAACTGCACGGAGACGGCGGTTTATCTTTCCACGGAGGCGGAGAAATACGGCGCAGACGGTCTGCTTCTGGTGACGCCTTACTATAATAAAGCGACCCAGAACGGTCTCTTTGCCCATTATAAAAAGATTGCGGACTCCGTGAAACTGCCCATTATCCTTTATAATGTGCCCAGCCGCACAGGATGTAACATCCAGCCACAGACGGCGGCGAGACTGTGCACGGAAGTGGAGAATATCGTGGGCATCAAGGAGGCGAGCGGCAATATCGGACAGATTGCCAAGCTGATGTCCCTGGCGGGAGATAAGGTAGATCTGTATTCCGGCAATGACGACCAGATTGTACCGATCATGTCACTCGGCGGTATCGGCGTGATTTCAGTACTGTCCAATGTGGCGCCGAAACAGACCCACGATATCTGCCAGAAGTTCCTCGACGGGGATGTTGCGGGCAGCAGGAAGGAGCAGCTTCGCGCGATCGACCTGTGCGATGCGCTCTTCTGTGAGGTGAACCCGATTCCAGTGAAGGCGGCGCTCAACCTGATGGGCAAGGAAGTGGGAGGCCTACATATGCCCCTGTCTGACATGGAGCCGCAGAATGTAGAAAGATTAAAGAAGGCAATGCAGGATTACGGAATACTTTAAGCAGGAAGCACAGGCATCTGTCGGGAAATGTCTCGGCAGATGTTTTCGCATTTTAATAAATAGAATATACAACATGCACAATGATATAAAAGATTGATTACGTTTCACAATTTTCATATAATCGGAGAGGAGACAGCAAAATGGTAAAGGTGATTATGCACGGCTGCAACGGTAAGATGGGACAGACCATCTCATCCCTGATTGCGGCTGACAAGGAGATAGAGATTGTGGCGGGCATCGACGCCGTGAACAGCGGGAAGAACGACTATCCCGTATTTAGCAGTATTTCGGAATGCACGGTTGCGGCGGACGCGGTCATTGATTTTTCCGTGGCGGCGGCGGTGGATGGGATGCTTGATTACTGTGTGGAGAAAAAACTGCCCTGCGTGCTTTGCACCACCGGGCTTTCCGAAGCGCAGCTTCAAAAGGTGCAGGAGGCGTCGAAACAGGTGGCGGTTTTAAAATCGGCGAATATGTCGCTGGGTATCAATATGCTTCTGAAGCTTTTAAAGGAAGCGGCAAAGACGCTGTCCCCTGCAGGTTTTGATATCGAGATCGTGGAAAAGCACCATAACCAGAAGCTGGACGCGCCAAGCGGCACGGCGCTTGCGCTGGCGGATTCCATCAATGAGGAGATGGGGAACAGTTTCGAATATGTCTATGACAGAAGTCAGGTCAGGCAGAAGAGGGACGCGAAGGAGATTGGTATCAGCGCGGTCAGGGGTGGCACGATTGTGGGCGACCATGACGTGATCTTTGCGGGTGCGGACGAGGTGGTTACTTTTTCCCACAGAGCGTATTCGAAGGCTGTTTTTGGAAAAGGAGCCATTCAGGCGGCAAAATTCCTCGCAGGAAAACCTGCGGGATTATATGATATGGCTGATGTAATAGCGTGAGAAGAACTTCTAATCACTCGCAGCAGAGGCTGCTTTGCGAAGAAGTTCTAAGTCTCATGCAGGAGAATGCCTGAAATTCGGCAGTCTCCGCATTGATTTGAGATTCCGCTGTGCGGAATCATGATGGTTAGAGTGAAAAGAGTCAACGAAACGGAGAATCAAATGGACGATTTGGAATTAAAATACTTAAAGAGCCTGGCAAAGCAGTATCCGACGATTGCGGCGGCATCCACTGAGATTATCAATTTACAGGCGATTTTGAATCTGCCAAAGGGCACAGAGCATTTTATGACGGATATCCACGGGGAATACGAGCAGTTTAACCATATCCTGAAAAACGGTTCCGGTTCCGTGCGCAGAAAAATCGATGAGGAGTTCGGCAATACCCTAAGCATCAAGGATAAGAAGAGTCTGGCGACGCTGATTTATTACCCGGAGGAGAAGCTGGATATCGTCATGCAGGAAGAGGACGAGGCTTCGATCGAGGACTGGTATAAGATTACGCTGCACAGGCTGGTGCAGATCACCAAGCGGGTTTCATCGAAATATACCCGATCCAAGGTGAGAAAGGCGCTGCCGCCGGATTTTTCCTATATCATTGAGGAGCTGATTACGGAGAAGGCGGAGGTGCAGGACAAAGAAGCTTATTATAATGAGATTATCCATACCATTATCCGTATCGGCAGGGCGCCTGAGTTTATCGTGGCGCTGAGCAATCTGATCCAGCGGCTGGTGATTGACCACCTGCATATCGTGGGCGATATTTTCGACAGGGGACCGGGACCGCATATCATTCTGGACACGCTATGCCAGTACCATTCGGTGGATGTGCAGTGGGGAAACCACGACATTGTATGGATGGGGGCAGCGAGCGGTCATCTGGCATGTATTGCGAATGTGATCCGCATGGCGGCAAGATACGGAAATCTGGACACCCTGGAGGAGGGTTACGGCATCAACCTGATTCCGCTGGCAACGTTTGCGCTGGACGTTTATAAGGATACCGACTGCGAAGCCTTTGCCATCAAGTACAATACGGACTACGACACCAAGGATCTGAGTCTGGATATGAAGATGCACAAGGCAATTGCCGTGCTGCAGTTCAAACTGGAAGGGCAGCTGATAATGAGACGCCCCGAGTTTGACATGCAGGACAGGCTGCTTCTTGAGCACATTGATTATGAAAATAAGGCGCTTGTGCTTGACGGGGTTTCCTATGCCCTGAAGGACGTGGACTTCCCTACCATAAACAGAGAACGTCCTTATGAGCTGACCGCGGAGGAGGAGCAGGTGATGGAGCGGCTCAGGCAGGCTTTTGTGAAATGCGAAAAGCTGCAGAAGCATGTGCGTTTCCTGTTTTCCGAAGGAGGGCTGTACAAAGTGTATAATTCCAACCTTCTCTATCACGGCTGCGTGCCCATGGATGAGGAGGGGAATTTTAACAAGGTCAACGTCTACGGGGAAGAGTACAGCGGCAAAGAGCTTTACGACGTGCTGGAACATTATGCCAGAAAGGGGTATTATTCCCATGATTTAAAAGAGAAGCTGAAAGGGCAGGATATCATCTGGTATATCTGGGCAGGACCCAATTCTCCGGTGTTCGGTAAAGATAAGATGGCGACTTTCGAGCGGTATCTGGTGGAGGACAAGGAGCTGCACAAGGAGACGAAGAACGCTTACTACAGGCTTCTCGACAGTGAGATGGTAGTGAACCGGATTTTGCAGGAGTTTGGTCTGGACGAGTCCCGTTCCCATATCGTGAACGGTCATGTGCCCGTGGAGCGGAAAAAGGGCGAGACGCCGATTCACTGCGGCGGGAAGCTTCTGGTGATCGACGGCGGTTTTTCCAAGGCTTATCAGGACAAGACGGGCATCGCCGGGTATACGCTTGTAGTCAATTCCCATGGGATGCGGCTGGTGGCGCATGAGCCTTTCGAGTCCACGGAGTCGGCGATTCTCCATGAGTCGGATATTTTCTCGGATTCCTTTATTCTGGAGACAACCGCACTGCGCCAGAAGATTTCGGATACGGAGATCGGCGCGGAGCTCAGGGAGACCATCCACCAGCTGGAGGAACTTCTGCAGGCTTATCGGGACGGTATATTGATCGAAAAAGGCTAACACGGATAAAAGAAAGAGTTCTCGGGGATCATGCCTCGGGAACTCTTTGCCGTTGTAAAGAAAATTAACGCACCTTCGAGGAAGCGCCGGCGTTGCCGTTGCCGGTCACGTCGTCAACCATGTTTTCCACGCCTGTTGCCGCGTCGTCAATGATGTCGGATGCCGCGTTTCCGGCGTCGCCGATGGCATTGCCTACATCGTCGGCGATGGAGCCGTTGTCCGTACCGCCTGTGCCTGCGGTAGCGTCGTTTACATTGTCATTATCGTCCATGGTTCCGGCTGTGCCAGTGCCGCCTAAACCTGTGCCGTCGGTATCAGTGCCGTTCGTACCAGTGCCTGTACCGTTGTCCGTAGTGCCGGTGGTGCCAGTGCCCGTACCATTGTCAGTAGTGCCGGTGGTACCAGTGCCCGAACCGTTGTCAGTAGTGCCTATGCCAGTTCCGTTGTCCGTGCCTGTGCCTGTACCGGATTCATCCTGTGTGCCTGTGCCGCTGCCCGCGTCTCCGGCGGCGTCTCTGTTACCGCAGGCGGTCAGAGCTGCCATGCTCAGAACCATGAGAGAGACAAAAAGTAAAGTTTTTATTCTTTTCATGATTTCACTCCTTTGCTCGATTGTTGAATCTTATATGCTATAAGAACAGAATGTTTGATAAACTTCCTGTTCTTATGTTATTATGTCAGATAGAAATGAATTTATTCTGATTTTTGTGAAAGGAAAATTTATGAAATTTCGACCTTGTATTGATATTCATAACGGCAGCGTCAAACAGATCGTGGGAGGAAGTCTCAAAGACGCGGGGGACGAAGCGAAGGAAAATTTTGTATCGGAGCAGGACGCCGCTTTCTATGCCGGGCTTTACCGGGAAAGGGGTATAAGCGGGGGACATATTATTCTTTTGAATCCGGCGGCATCTCCTTATTATGAAGCGACGAAAAGGCAGGCTATTTCGGCGCTTAAAGCGTACCCGGAAGGGCTGCAGGCGGGCGGCGGCATCACGCCGGAGAACGCTGCGGTTTTTCTGGAAGCGGGTGCAAGTCATGTGATCGTTACTTCCTATGTTTTTTCCGAAGGTCAGATACAGTACGACAGACTCCGCGCACTGGTAAAGGAAACAGGTAAGGAACATCTGGTTCTAGATCTGAGTGTGCGCAGCCGTGATGGCAGATACTATATTGTGACCGACAGATGGCAGAAATATACGTCCGTGGAGCTGACGGAACAGATTCTCGACGAGCTTTCCGCATATTGCGATGAATTTCTTGTTCACGCGGTGGATGTGGAGGGAAAAAGCGAAGGATTAGAGAAGCCGGTTGCAAAAATTCTGGGAGACTGGGGAAAAATACCGATTACTTACGCGGGCGGCGTGCACAGTTTTTCCGATCTCGATCAATTAAAAGAACTGGGGAAGGGAAAAGTGGATGTGACAATCGGGAGCGCGCTGGATCTTTTCGGCGGTCCGATGGCTTTTGCAGATGTGCTTTCCTACATAGAGTGAGAACTTTGGCATACACAAGAAAAAAACCTGTCGCGCAGACAGGTTTTTCTTCTTCTCTAATCCGTTACAACAATAGCTGATTCTAAATAAAAAAGTCTTACTGGATTTTCAGAACATTATATTTAAGAACAGGCACATCGTGATACTGATTATCGATGTCATAGGAGCGCAGGCTCTTATAACTTTGTTACGTTTACGGCCTGAGGACCTTTCTCGCCGTTTACAACTTCATACTCAACTTCAGCGCCCTCTTCGAGAGACTTGAAGCCTTCCATGTTGAGTCCGGAGTAGTGAACGAATACATCATTACCCTGCTCATCGGAGATGAAGCCGTAGCCCTTCTGGTTATTAAACCACTTTACTGTACCTTTGTTCATCGTGCATACCTCCAAAAATATAAAAAAATTACGTTGATTGACAACATCCATAGAATAGCATACCTTTTATAAAATGTAAAGTATTATTTCTCGTTTTTTTCGTAAATCTATTGCCTATAGCATATCATCCAGCGTTTTGAACAGCATCTGCACGTCGATCGGTTTGGCAATATGGCTGTTCATACCGCATTTGAGCGCCTCTTCCCGGTCTTCGGTAAAAGCGTTGGCAGTCATGGCGACGATCGGAATGGCAGCGAGTTCACGGTTTTCCAGCTTTCTGATCCGTCGGGTTGCCTCATAGCCGTCCATAACGGGCATCTGGATATCCATCAGTATCGCCCGGTAATATCCTGGTTCCGATTTTTTCAGCATTTCAAATGCAATCTGACCATTATCCGCAACGTCTACCGTGAAGCCCGCGTTCTCCAGTATCGCCACGGCGAGTTCCTGATTCATCTCCACGTCTTCCGCCAGCAGAATCCGCCCGGTATGACGAGGCGTCATTTCCTTTTCGGACGACTCCGGCTCCTGTAATTCCGGGCGCAGTACGGACTGGAGACAGGAACTTAATTCCGACAGGAACAGCGGCTTGTTGCAGAATGCCGTAACACCTGCCTCCTTTGCCTCCAATTCGATATCTGACCAGTCGTAGGCGGTCAGAATGATGACGGGCACATTCCCGCCGGTCTCTTTTCGGATCCGTCTTGTCACTTCAACGCCATTCATGTCAGGAAGCAGCCAGTCCACAATATATACTGAGTAGCTTGCGCCCCGCATGACTGACTGATGGCTGCGAAGCACAGCTTCCTTGCCGGACAGTGTCCACTCTGCCTGCATACCGAGCTGCCCCAGCATATAGGAAACGCTGTCGCATGTGTTGAAGTCGTCGTCCACCACCAGTGCCTTGCATTCTTTTAACTCCGGCAGGACGACCGGCTCCCTCTTTTCCTCGTGAAGACGGAAGTTGAAAGAGACCGTAAATTCAGTTCCTACGCCCGGTTCGCTCGTCACGGAGATGGCGCCGTTCATCATATCTACGATATTTTTTGTGATTGCCATGCCGAGCCCGGTTCCCTGGATTTTGCTGATGGTACTGTTGCGTTCCCGCTCAAAAGGCTCGAAGATACGTTCTACAAACTCCGGGCTCATGCCGATGCCGGTGTCCTTGATGGCAAAGACATAGTTGGCATACCCGGCGGGTGCGTCCGATTTTTCCGTGATGCGCATACTGACATGTCCGCCCGCACCGGTATATTTCACGGCGTTGCTTAACAGGTTTAAAAGAACCTGATTGAGCCGCAGTTTGTCACAGTAAATCGCTTCATCCACAACGTCCACCGTATCGATATGCAGCTCGAGCTGCTTTGCGTGGATATCCGCCTGCAGAATGTTGCGGAGACCGTGCAGAATTTCGGGAAGGCTGCAGAGCTTTTCCTCCAGATGGATCTTCCCGCTCTCGATGTGGCTCATATCCAGTATATCGTTGATCAGACTCAGCAGATGGTTGCCGGAGGTCTGGATCTTTTTCAGATATTCCGAAACAAGATCCGGCTGGTCGATATGCGTGATTGCCAGATTCGTAAAGCCAACGATGGCATTCATCGGTGTGCGGATGTCGTGGGACATGTTCGATAAAAATACGCTTTTTGCCTTGCTGGCACGGTTTGCCTGGGAGAGAGCCGCCTCAAGCAGCGTGTTCTGCTCCATTTCCCGGCGGATTTCCGCGTCCACGCTGCGGAACCCGAGGACGATACCGAGACTGCCGTCATCCGCGTCGGCGCTTACAGCCTTCATCTGGAAATAGATGAGCTGTTGATCCAGCTGTTTGCGGTAATTTACCGAGTAAACCTGTTTCGCGCTCAGTTCTTCCTTCAGCGTGTCCAGGGAAACGGCATGACGCAGCGTTTCCCGGTCTTCCTCATATACCCATTCCTCTATGTAGTGTTCCATACTTTCTTTTAGGGAAATTTTGTTCTCAAAAATATGGTTCAGCTCGCGTTTGCCGGTGCGGACAGGGGCAAGCATGCCGGTGTCCGGTTCTACGAAACATACGAGCGTAAAGTCAAGACTTAAAGCCTGCACCAGTTCCATCTGCCGCCGTGTATTCTTCTTCTCCTGCAGTTTCTGCTCGGTGACATCCAGAAGGAAGCGCTGGCAGAAAAGTTCGCCGTTTTCCTCGTAGAGTTTGATGTTTCCCATAATGTGGAGAATTTCTCCGTTTTTGTGCTGTACGCGGTATTCTACATTGACAGTATCCCCGGCTTTTTTCAGCATTCTGATGCTGTCGCGGAGATGCGCTTTGTCTTCATCCATCACGGAGGCGGCAATAATGTCAAAGCCGTCCGCCATCATCTCATCCAGCGTTTCGTAACCGAGGATTTTGAGCGCGGCACGGTTTACGTTCAGAATGCGCGAATCGTTCAGACTGTGGTTCATCACACCGCAGTCTATGGTGGCAAGAATCGTCTCTAACGTCTTGTTTTTCTTTATAATTTCCTGCTCGTAGGCGCGTTCCTGCGTCACATCGACGCCCACGCCGACGGTTCCCATCACGTTGCCGTCGCAGTTATAGAGGGGAGACTTGTAACACATCAGGGTTCTTGTCTCATTCCCTGCCATAATGGTTTCCTCGGATACAAAGGTCCGTTTTTTGCTCATAACCTGATGTTCCGATTCGATACAGGCAGGATCGTCCTTCTCCACGTCCCAGATGTAGGCGTGCCGGCGTCCCTGCACCTGCTCCTTGGTCTTGTTGACTGCATGGCAGAAGCTGTTGTTTACTTTTTCGTGGACGCCGTCTTTGTCCTTGTACCAGACCAGATTGGGAACGTTGTTGATCGTCGCCTCCAGAAAATGGCTGGTTTCCCAGAGATCCATGCTCACTTTGCAGGTCTGCTGCCAACGCAGGAAACGGAAACGGAGCTCCTCGTCGGACATAGGCATGATCCAGACGTCCGCGATATTCTTTAACGCCGGATCCGCGCAGAGAAGCTGCATCTGCTTTTTGTCCGCAAGCAAAATAACTTCCGTGTTTTCACGGCAGTTCGGCAGTAAAATTTGAAGCGCGGAATGCACGTCTATACGAGACAGGTCGGCTATGATAACGTCCGCTTTCGCGGACAAAGAAGCCTCCGCCTCGTCGCTTTCGATAAAAATATGGGTAAAATGTTCAAGGGAGGGCATCTTTTTAATCACGTCCAAAGCGTGGCTGGGATGTCCTACGAAATAAATATGGAGACTACAAGTATACATATCTGTTTCCACCTGCCCATTTGAATATTATTTGCTCTTTTCATTCTAACAAGCCTGCAAATTTGTGTCAATATATGGGAGAGGTATTGCAGAAGATTTGGTATACATGAAAAAATATGTTACCGCGAATTCAGACGCTCAAAAATCAGGTCATAGCCGTCGTTGCCGTAATTCAGGGAACGGTTGACGCGGCTGATGGTGGCGGTTGATGCGCCGGTTTTTTCCGCTATTTCCAGATACGTTTTATGCTGTTTCAGCATGGACGCCACCTCGAAACGCTGGGAGAGTGACAAAAGTTCGTTGACGGTACAGAGATCCTCAAAGAAATCGTAGCATTCTTCCTGCGTCTGCAGGCAGAGGACAGCCTGAAAAAGATGGTCAACGGCGTCGGTTTTGATTTTTTTATTCATAGCTACCTCCATGTCAGAGTAGTTTACTGCGACATATGAAAGACATGCGCTTTCATACGTTAAAACTTTACAATCTTTATGTATGAATATACCACAGATACACTTTTTTGTAAACCGCAGGGCTGTTGTTAAACGAGATAAAATACTTGTCAGGCACATATGAAAAATATATAATAGGAGACAGAGGAAGGCGGAAGGTGCGGAAGATGACGATCAACATAGAGGATTTGTTAAACAGCATTCAGGAAAGTCTGGACAGGATCGAATATATCAGGGCTGAGGATATTCCTGAGATTGATCTCTATATGGATCAGGTGACAACTTTCATGGAGTCCCATCTGAGAAATACGACCAGGGATCCGGCTTCCGATAAGATTCTGACAAAGACGATGATTAATAATTACGCAAAAAACGACCTTCTTCCGCCGCCTTTTAAGAAAAAATACTCAAAGGATCATATGCTTCTTCTGATCTTTATCTACTATTATAAAGGGATATTATCAATCAGCGATATCCAGGAGCTCTTAGAGCCGATTACGGATCGCTATTTTCAGAACGGAGAGGCGTATGATCTTTCCCGCGTATACGAAGAGGTATTCGGACTGGAGCGGGAACAGACGGATGTCTTAAAGGCAGATGTGGATGAGAAGTTTCGGATTGCCCAGAATACCTTTGAGGATGCGCCCGCAGAGGATCGGGATTTTCTGAAATTTTTCTCCTTTATCTGCATGTTAAGCTTCGACGTTTATGTCAAAAAACTGCTGATCGAGAAGATGATTGACGGTTTTACGGATAAACGCGGCAAAGATACAAGAAAAAAGGGAAAGGTGCAGGAGGAAGAGTAAAATGGGAATGATTCGGTCGTTTGAGGATTTGACAGTCAAAGGGTTCGATGTGCAGGAAGGCATCAGGCTGTGTGGAGATGATGAGGAAATCTACATGGAAGTGCTCTGGGCGGCAATGGAGGAGGGGAAGGGGAAAATCCCCCTGATCCGGAGCGTTTATGAGGCGAAGGATTGGGAGCGTTACTGTATCGAGGTGCACGGACTGAAGAATGCCATGAAATCCATAGGAGCTACCTATCTGTCCCAGCTTGCCGCGGAGCAGGAGACGGCGGTGAAGGAGGAGAACTTTTCAGTGATGCAGGTAGGGGTGGAGGAGATGCTGACGCAGTACCAGTTTGTGGTGGACGCCCTGAAAGAGCTTTTAGGAGAGGCTTAGTTTACATTATATGAATAACGCCCGGCGGATGAGCCGGGCGTTATCTCGTATATGGAACCGTATAGGATAAGGCTATTGTAAAACTTTTTTGGCGAAGGAGGTGTCCACCAGATCGGCGTAGGGCACTCGGCCGTCCAGTTCGCCCGCTTCTTCCAGAATGTTTTCCAAAAGGGTGAAGCTGTCTTCCGAGAAAACAAGATCTGATTTCCATGTGTCCTGCGCGGCATATCTGCCGACGATTGTTTCTATGGTGGCGATGTCGGTCTCCGCAAACTGGGGTGCGATCACTTTGGCGATTTCCGCCGGCGTATGGGTCTGTACATAGTCCATGCCTTTCTGCAGGGCGCGGGTGAAGGACTCGATCACGTCGGGATTTTTCTCGATATAGCTCTTTCTGGCGGAGAAGGCGGTGTAGGGAACATAACCGGAATCTTCGCCGAGGGAAGCCACCACATAGCCGTCGCCCTTTGATTCGAGAGAGGTGGCGTGGGGCTCGAACTCAACAGTGTACGCTGGTTACTACTCCAATTCTGTGAGAAAAGAAAAACCGCTTATTTTATGGGTTTCCGGGTCTATTTCTATGCTTCTGATCGTACCTTTCCAGAAAGTCTGCTTATGCTGCTTATCCAGAGTTGCGTAAAGTTCCTGCCAGTTTCCACTGAATGCTGTGACCAGATGGTCATAGGACTTGAGAGGGGTTATCTTTTCGTCCGGCTCGGATTCCCTGATTTTTTTCTCAAGCTGTTCATACTGCTCATCATAGTAGCTTTCCGTGATCCTTCCCTTTTGAAAAAGAATATTCAGACGTTCCAGTTCTTTGCGGGCAGCGTCTGTATCGCGGCGCTCCTTCTGCTGTCTGGCTTTAAACTGCACTTGGGTGATTTCCTGCTCCAGTCTGGACGAGACATGGGTCAGCATGTAATCCTCGATCTTGTGCTCCGTCAGACTGGCGCCGCCGTGACGGCCGAATTTGTTCCCACACCGATATTTTATGTATATGCTCTCACCGCCGTTCTTCAGCTTCTGCTTTTTTCGGTACCCCGTAAAATTGTTGCCGCAGACCGGGCACTTGATCAGGGAAGAAAAGATGTAGGGATCGTAACGGCCGGCCGTGTATGTCTTCGTGGTAGTGATCTGCCGGAACTTCTGGAACTCGGCCCATGTGATGTAAGGTTCACAGTAATTGATGTTATTTTTGTCGCGCCCGGCGTAGGTTTCATTTTTAAACAGACGGTCTACTTTGTTGCAGGAAGGCGCCTGATTGCCGTATTTCTTTAACAGGTAGTTGTAAGTGCTTCGTATCGAATAACAGGAGCGGTAATGGTCGTAGGCATCGTCTACGATGGCAGAGACGGCCTCATCCTTCACCAGCCTGTTATTGACCACCTTATAGCCGTAGCAGGCGCACATGCCGCTGGTAACCTCGCCTATGGACCGCTTATAGTCCAGAACGGCCTTGATTCGCTCTGAGGTGCGGTCACACTCCGCCTGATTGACGGAGAGCATGATGTTGATAACCATCTGGCCGTTGGCGGTGGAAGAGTCGTAATTTTCAAAAATCGTCTTCCAGTAGCAGTTATGGGCCTGCAGGATCTCCTCGGTGATGTTGTAGTCTTTGATATTTCGGAACCACCGGTCCAGCTTGGTGACAAGGATCATGTCGAGCTTATCCTGTTCCACGTCCTTTAGGAGCCGCAGGAGCCCCTTGCGGTGCTTCATGGGCTTGCGGGCGGAGATTCCCTCGTCGGCGTAGCAGTCAACGATCGTGAGCCCGTTACGCTCGGCGTACTCGGTGAGGGCGCGTTTCTGGGCAGGGAGGGAGAGACCGTTAAGGTGCTGCTCCTCGGTGCTTACACGGATGTAGATTGCACAGCGTTTGACTTTAGACATTGGTTATCCTCCTACTATACCTATATAGAAAAGGCATTCAGTTTCCTAAATGCCCAGAATAACAGAAGTTACTTAAAATAGAGTTATATTTCCTTCATTCATACTTATGTATGGTACCGCACTTATTGCTTGTAATTCCAGTAGTCCTCAAAATCAACTTTCTTGTACAAAGTATCTAATTTTTCATCATTTAATGAATCATACAATTTTTTAAAACCGAGACGTTCATACACTTTTGAGAACATACCGTCCCGGCATTCCAAAACGATCAGGTTCCCGCCGACAATCATTGAGGCAAGACTGATAACATTATAACACTCGTTCAGTATAGTGTCTCCCGGTAACTGCAGGGATGAATAGGAATCACACCGTCCCAATTGCCCGATCAGATAGGCGGGTACAGATTTCAATTTATCCCGTCCGGGATATGATCCTAACATTTTTCGCCGCTTTTTAGCCGAGATTTCTGATATATCCACAGATTTTTGGGCGATGGTAAAGTAACCGGCAATGACAAAGTTTTTGTTTTCCAATTCAGTGGAATCTAAAATAAGATAAGTTTTTCCCAAGTTCGTATTTTCATATAAAATTGCTTTTTCCTGCAAAAAGTTCTCTAAGTCAGCTTCACGTTGACAAGAGAACCTTTTAAATGCAGTATTCAGTTTATCCTGATTGTACTCTTTGCCTAAAAGCTCTCCTAATGGTATAACTTTATATATCATCTCAGTCATTTAATGCAGCCAGAATATTTTCTTTCAGTTCACAATCTTGTGATAAACGTACAAGATTAGGTTTGAAATCAGGCTGCAGCGTAGGCGTTACCTTTTTAGTCATTTCTGACACAAATTCATCGGCCTTTTTCTTTTCGACAGAAAATTGCTTGGTAAACGTAGATGTCGCCATGTTGCCACCTCCTTCTTGAATAGAAGAGATACAATCAGAGAAGCTGATTACGCTTTCAATATAACATTATTTTAGAACAAAAACAAGAAACGAACGTTCTTTTGTGTAAAATATTTTATGCAAAAAGGCATGTACTTATTCTGTTTTCAAGGGGCAAATTTATCCAAACTGTTGTTATTTTCCGAACGTTCGGAAAAAGTATATCAATTTCTAAAGGTTCCCCGTCATCCTACCCAAACACCAGGTCGGATTTTATTTTATGAATGTTCGTCAAGACGCTTTGGCGTAGTCGCATTTGCAGGAGAGATGACGCTTCTTCCTAGTTACTTTTCAAGTTCTTTGCGGGCATTTCCAGCGATGCTCCCGCCGGTTTTAGCAATATCCTTACTCTGGGAAAACCCTTGCGGGTTTGCGTTTTTGGAAAGTTCGGTAGTTGAAACCTCTGCCAGCAGATTAAGTGCAAGCTCCGTGTTTGTCATATTATCGCGGAGATTTTCTTTATGCAAGCCTTTAAATTGTTTATATTGTTGAACAGTCTTTCCAGACCACGCTTGAGTAAGGATATTAGTCAGCGCAGCATATTCTTTGTTGCTGCTAATGCCGGAGCGCTGCCATTCATCCGTCATTTCTTTTCGAATTTCAATGCTCCTGAGACGTTGGGTTATCCATGCATCGGAATAGCCTTTGGCTTTGTAATAGCTGACAGCGCGATCCATAGATTTTTCGGGATCAGCCATTTCATCAAGGCGTTCTTTGCCAACCAAGGCGAGCCATTGTTTAAAAGGTTCTGCTTTCTTAGATGGTATGGACTGGATGATGCGCAGAAGCTGCTCTGTGCTTGCACAGTCTGTAAGGCGCATTTTTCCATCAGCTGCGCGCATTTTCAACTGGTGACAATTTGTCACCGTTTCATTTCCTTCATTTAATAAACGCTGTTTCAGCTTATTTCAGTATTATCATATATATTTATTATGGTTGGCAAAATATTTTTTCTACTATTGGCGCCCATACAGCGTGCATTTTCAACCGTACACAATTTATGTACGGTTTATTCTCCTGTTCATCAAAATCTTCTACGGTTTGTTGCGACGTCGCAACAGTAATGAGGATGTTCTTACTTTTAGGATTCAAAGAGCGAAGCTCGTCTTCACCGCGCTCTTTCACATAACTTTCCCCATTCACCAGAAAGATACCGATTTCACCGATCTCCACACTATCCGTCATTTCAACAAGCGGCGTATCACCGTCATGGTAGACGGGCTCCATGCTGTTCACGTTTATACTCAATCCCAGTTTATGGCATCATGGGAAATAGTTCCGTTTTCCATCCTGTCTTTTCGCCCTTCCTTAATTGCCTCTATTTCGTCCTGGTCTGGTTCCACTTCGGGAATAAATTTTATGATAACTTTATAAAGAACATCAATGTCATTTTCAGGAACCAATTCAATTAAATTTTTCAGCATTTCCCTACTCATACGATACCTCCTATAATCTTTTATATGCTTGCCCTCTTGGAATGATATTATCGATATAGATAATATTATCTTCCATTGAAAAAAGAACCCTTAAATCTCCAACACGGAGCCGATAGCCATCTTCTATGCCTTGTAATTTTTTAATATCTCCCAAGGGGATTTTTTCTATTGATTCTTTTAATCGTTTCTTTGTAGGCTTGTCGGCAGAATTTATATATTTAATGGCTTTTTTACTATATTCTATCTGCATGATTCTTATTATACCCCTTCTCTGCTACGATTTCAGACTATCGACAACCCTTCCCATACACAGAGATTCTTCTGTAAGAGGAATGTCGTCATAGCCCTTATTTAAGGAAATCAGCTTTCCTTTCCCTAATTTTTTAACGTATGCCTGCCCGTTCACATTAAAGATGCCGATTTCCCCGACGCTGATCTCGCAGGTAGGCTCGACCAGAAGGATATCCTTATCGTGGTAGAGCGGTTCCATGCTGTGCCCGCTGACTTTGACAGCGTAAGCAACGCGGTGGTATTGGGGTTTATTTGGAACGGTGATGCGTTCTGTGTACACATCATCAAAGAGAACTTCACCGGCACCGGCTGAAACGCTGTGGAAGTATTGCAGGACGCGTCCCTGTGAGTCAGAGTCAGCAACTTCGACAACAGTGGAAGCCGCCCGCTCAATCTGCTGGACACGTTCGGTTTCCCATTGCAGGACAGCATCGACGTGGGACTGACCTATAGAGTCTAAGTCATTATAACGACGAACTAATAACTTATCCTTAGGCGAAAAGTCATCTGGGGATGCTGCTAATAGATAGTTTGGAGTTATTTCTAGAACACCACAAAGCAATTCGATTGTATCTGGGTCAGGTTTATTCTTATCATTTTCCCAATCGCTAATAGAGTTATGAGCGGCATTTATTTTTGCAGCAAGTTGTTTTTGCGTAAGACCTTTTGCTTTACGTGCTGACTTTATTTTTTCTCCAAAAGATACACCCATACAAACACCTCCACCCAGAGTATAACATTGTATTTCGAATTTGTAAACAAAATAATTTCGACAATCTCGAAAAAATATATTGACAATTCGAAATGATCGGTTTAATATGGTATCAACTTCGATAGAATCGAAATTAGGAAAGGAGAAGAGATGGAGGTAGGAGAGAAGATTAAAAGATATATCGAAGAAAACGGGATATCTCAGACGTACATCAGTAAAAAGACGGGGATTACAAAGCCTAAACTCAATCTGGCTTTAAATGGGAATAGAAGGCTTACATTTCCAGAGTACGAGATGATCTGCTGGGTATTAAACGTAAACACAGACAAATTTTTGCAGCCGAGGATGCCGGAGGAGGTGGTGGGGAGGTGAAAAGGAAGAAAAGAGAAAAGAGACTGGTCGTATGGGACAAAAGTATGATCTATATGACAGATGAACAAAGGAAAAACTTTGAGAAGGACAATCCGGGACACAAACTGCCGTTTGAGTTTCGGCATCCGAATTTCCTTATCTGGTTTACGGTATTATCCGTACTGTTTGCGGTAGCAGCAACGATAATCCGATTGATAATGCTGATACCGCGATAGCGATTGCAGATAAAACAACGGGTATACGCCAATGTCGGAGATATCTATGAAAATCTTGAATTTCAATGATGCCATCGACAGAAATAGTGATACCAGAGCTGTCAGCAGTGCCTTCTATATATTGTTGAAAAGCGGGGGAGCCTAGTTCTTTGTCATATAGCCTGTTGGGGTAGTGCTTGTCAAGATAGTCGAAAGACATTGACTTCATTTTATAAAGTTTTTTAAGAAAGCGGCGTTGCTTGTTTGTTGTCATATGTAAAAGTTCCTTTGCTTTTGATAAGAGAATCATATCACGGAAACAGAGTAAAGTGAAGTTTTATATTATGTTCTGCTGGATACTGAACGTAAACACAGAAAATTTTTGCAGCCAAGAATGCCAGAGGAGGCAGGAGGGAGGTGAAGGGGGAAGTGAAAGAAATCACAATATCAGAGGACCTCGCGTCGCGTGACGAAAAACGAGTCGAAACAGCTAAAGAGATAAAGAGATTAGCAGAAAAGATTGCAACCGTAGTGGCTTCTGAAAACGTAACTATAAACGTAGCAGAGTGCGCATTAATTGAAGCGAGAGAGATAATGCGCACCCGCACAGTTGCTAATTTTACTTGTCAGTGATTTTAATGCCCATATTGATCATATCGTAAGCGTCTTTGTAGGCGCAAATTGCTTCTGCGGCAAGGTCAGATGCAGTAAGGCAAGGGTATTCGCCTTTGGAATCCTCGATTACTTTAGCCTGAATCATGCCGTTAACGCAAGCAATAGTAAGATCATGGACGACTTGATCTCTTGATGGTTCCATAGAATCATCTCCTCTCTTTTGTACTCGGGTGCGGATACACCCTGTAGTCAAATTATAAAAAGAATGGGAGGGAATGGCAAGGATGAATTTACAAGGAGGTCATATGATCTGCTGGGTATTGAACGTAAACACAGACAAATTTTTACAGCCGAGGATGCCGGAGGAGGCAGGAGGGAGGTAAAAGGTGAATAAGAAAGAAGAAGACTGGATTGATAGGCTGGATAAAAAAATAATTGAATGGGTCTTGATTATTGGCGTAAGCGCAGTAACGGCGATCATAACCACTCTTGCATTAACAATGTGAGCAGAGTGGTAGCAAGAGAGACGAGAATCGGGACCAGAATAGAGCGAAACAAAAAGGATTTGCAGGTTTCCCATTGAAAACGGTATGGATGCAGACCGCGTTGGGTCAGAGTGAAATTATATTCATTTTGCGCGTATTCCAGATATCCATCGGAGACAAGCTGCTTGATGATACTGTGGATTTCGCCTTGATATTTGGTATAGTCATAAGTTTTATCAATATCATCAATAAGGCAAATGCAGTATGTATTTCCGAGAAAAGAGAGGAGATCTTCGGTACTGGAAGTTAGTTTGCGCAGCCCGGCAAGAACGTTTCTGCAAGTGTAGATCATAAGTAATCTCCTTAGTTTGATGTATTTATCACAGTATATCAGAAAGAGAGGAATGTGACAATGTATAGAAAAGTGCAAGCCGAGAGTTGCTGGGTATTGAACGTAAACACAGACAAATTTTTACAGCCGAGGATGCCGGAGGAGGTAGGAGGGAGGTGAGAAGTAGTGGGAGCGTATAAGGAGAAAAAATTTACAAAAGAAGTCAAAATCATGGAAAGTCTATGCAGACATGACAATCACATCAAAGTTAATGTATGCGGTGATGTGAATGAAAGTCTGGCAAACAGAATCAGACTGCTCATCGAAAGCTATAATAAGCAGTCTGATAAAAAGGTGAGTTACAGAATTACATTACGTCGGGATCGTAGGCCATAGTGAAAGAGGGAATCTCGGAATATTTTTTCTTATCAGAGAAATCCAGTTCACTGGCAGCAGCGAGACAGACATTACCTTGTGTGTCTTCATTAAAGCCACCACGGATAGCGACACTCACATATTTTTTTTGATCATTACGAATCTGGTCGGCAATTTTAATCAGATCAGCAGCGCGGATGACAGTGGTAGTCCAATCAGCGTAATCTTTGATAACCATAGTTGTGCTCCTTTCTTTTGTACTTGGATGCGGCGACATCCTGTAATCAAATTATAGAAGGAGAGGGAGGAAAATGCAAGGGTGGTTTTTGGCTGAGTTAAGTTTGAAATTTTTATTTGAGAAGCAGGAGGGAGGTGAGAGTGTGACAAAAGCAATAAGAACCAAAAAGAAAAAGAAGAATAACGTTGTAATTCTTATCGGTGCTGAGAACAATGAGGAGCTGGAAGCAATAAAAAAGGAGTTCCTGTTTTCGGCAAGAAGAGCAGCACGAAAACGGGAACTCGGATTTTATATTGCGCCTGTGGAGAGAGCATCATTTGAAACTATCCAGAACTTTGCCGACTTTGGCTTGGAGATTTGAGCGTAACATGAACGAAAATACAATGAATTTAAGCAAAATTATTGAACTGGGATTGGTTAATGATAGGACGGAAATCTGGTGTCGTGACCGTGATATGTACGTTTTGGCACATGGAAACTGGTATCAGGATAATGTCTTGGAATATGGGCATAGAGAAGTAGAAAGTTTCACATGGCAGGATGATGATAAGCTGTTTATTGACCTAAAATAATGTGGGTGGAGCCTTAACTTAACGGAGGGCGGGTTAAGTAAATGACATTGATAAGGCGACTCCTTTCTTTTGTACTCGGATGCAGCGGCATCCTGTAGTCAAATTATAGAAGGAATGAGAGAAAAAGGCAAGCAACATGTACAAACAGTGCCACATAGGATGTAACGGAGGTGGGCATATGGAAGGACGGAAACAGGAATTTGACATGGAGCTGACGGATAAGCGCTTTGAGGCTATGAAGGAGTTGCTTCTTCGGCTGGCAGCGGATCAGCGTAATGCAGAAGTGGTAAGCGTGGAGGTCCGTCCAGCGACAAAGGAAGAGACCGCGTAGGCGGTCCTAGGGGAGGACAAGCCAATGGCATACATAGGTTTTCTGTTCATCATGATAGGTCTTGCAGCGACGGGAGGAGCGCTTGACGGAAAAGGCGATATCGTGTGTGCGGTGGCAATGACGATCGAGGGCGCATGGCTGATGCGGCTTTTCAGAGAGGAGGATGAAGACGGTGAAGAAAAAGATGGCAGGACTGCCCCTTGCGGCGGCAGTCCTGTGGACAAGCCTGCCTGCGAAGGCGCAGGAGGAACGGATGTGGAGGGGCGAGGATGTTGAACGAACAGGAAGTAAAGGACAAGCTTCATGATTATGCAGACCAGTTCCAGCTCCGCTGCCGGCGGAAGGAGTGGGCGGCGGCAAAGATGCTCTACTTCCGTGCGCAGACGGTCGCTACCTTCTTAGAGTTCCCAGAGGCAGAGCTGGCGAAGCTCTTCGGGAACCGCGCCTACAGGGAAGACTGGGAGCCGTTAAAGGACGGGCTTTTCCCGGAGCGGGACGTGGAGCGGGCGGGCTGGGAGTGCGTCAGAATACATAGGACTTATGACGATCTGCACCTTCGACCGCTCCCCCGGCACGGTCCCATGTACGTGAAGGGGTGGGAAGACATTGGAGGCGGGAAAGTGCAGCTACAGCTGGAGGAGGCAGGGACGTGAAAAAGAAGGCATGAGAAAAGCCCCGTTGGCGCGGGGCGGATTCTCGGGTGATACATAAAAAACCTACTGTAAACATGATATCACCCGGGGGCGGAAAAGTCAAGTAAATACAGTGTTTTCCGCCTTTTTTCTATCCTGATAAAGATATTAAAGTTAGGGGGTGATGACGGTTTACAGGAAAGTAATTTATGACATGGGTGTCGTAAGGCAGATCAAAAAGTATAAGAGGGGTAATTATGGTGCGCCGGGAGAGAAGAGGGAGAAAAAGAAGAGACCGACGCCGGAGGATGTCCGCCGGCAGAACGAGAGGAACCGGTGGCGGAAGGTCCAGCGGCTGATCCTGATGAATTTCAAAGAGGGGGACTGGCACCTGATACTGAAATACCGGCCGGGGGAGAGGCCGGAGACCTGTGAGGAGGCAAAGGCACAGCTCAGGAAGTTCCTGAACAGGATGCGTGAGGCATATAAGAAAGCCGGGATCCCGTTCAAATGGATCGCGGTGACGGAACGGGGAAAGAGGGGGCAGGTACTCCACCACCATCTGGTGATCGAGGACATCCGCCGGGACGGAATCGACACGGTGAAGCTGGTCAAGAAGCTGTGGACATACGGCAGTGAGTTCTTCTCCGCCTTGTATGAGGACGGGGAGTATGAGAAGCTGGCGGAGTACATCGTGAAAGCGGAGACAAAGGAGGAGGGCAGCTGGTGCACCTACTCGCGCAGCCGGAACCTGAAGCCGCCGGTGAAGATTGTGAAGGATGTCCCACACAAGAGATGGCGTGATCCTCCCGTCGCACCAAAGGGATGGTACGTGGTAAAGGATTCCGTCTACAACGAGGAGAACCCGGTGACCGGGCAGCCGTACCAGCACTATACAATAAAAAAGCTGGCAAATACCCGGAACGGCAGGAAGGAAGGTGACAGCGGATGAACGTCAGCATTTACATAGAGACTGCATACAAGGGTCCGGCGAAGCGGCGGATGGCAGGCGGATACATAGTGGAATATACACGAAAGACTGGCGTGCCGGAAACCAGAGGCGGGATTCTGTATGCGGATATCACGACTGAAAACGAGATGGCGCTGCTGCTTCTGAAACATGCTTTCGCAAGGCTCACAAAAACCTGCTGCGTACGAGTCTTTACTACATGTACGCACGTTTTGAACACCATGCAGAACCACTGGCTCTGGCAGTGGCAGAAGAACGGATGGAGGAACGCCAGGGGGAAGACAGTAAGCAACGGGGATCTGTGGCAGCAGTGCGCTGCGCTCATGGAGCAGCATGTCACGGAGTGGACGGATGAGGAGCATTCATACAGGCAGTGCATGCTCGGCAGGCTGCAGAAGGAGATGAAGAGGGACCACGGGCTTTCGGCGCCGGAGAACTACATGCTGATCGAGGTGCCGGAGTGGAACACGGGATCGAGGTGAAAAGGATGCGGAGGAATAAACAGGAAGCGATGGAGATGTACAGGCAGATGTGCTGCCTCCGCCGGCAGGGAGACAGCAGGGCACAGATCGCGGGAGCATTCGGCTGTTCCGTCTCAACCGTGGACCGGGCGGTCCGGCTGTGCGGGGAGAAAGAGATAAAGAGGGACAGCTTTGAAGAGCACAGGGAAAAGGTGCTGCAGATGTACGACGGCGGGGCGACACAGAAGGAGATTGCGGATGCGACTGGCATGAGCGTTTCCGCCATAAACCGCCGACTGCGGAAGATGGGGAAACGGCGGCGGAGGGGCTGGCGCCCGGAGGGGAGCACGAGAAAACCAATGGGACACCGGGAGCAGGAAGAGACATTCCCTGCGGCAAGGCAGTACGCGCAGGCAGATGTGCGGCGGGTGAAGGCGATACGGGTCAAAGTCCGGGGCAGATGGAAGACCATGCAGGACGTGAGCGACTGGTGGCTGTAGTAGGAAGGAGGAACTTTATGTTTGACAGATTTGGAGAATTTGGTTCAGCGGCGGAGATCAATGAGACAGCGGTAAACCTCCGCAAAGAGGGCGACACAGACAGCTTAAAGGTACTGGCGGAGGAAAACGGCATCGACCAGGATATACTGGAAGCATTCATTGACGGGGATATTCTTTACATATGTGATGACATGTCCGCCGCCATCGGAAAGATAGAAGCGGAGGCCAAGGAAGTGAAATGCGCGGAGATCCTCGGAGACTGGGTAGAGTATATCAAAGCACAGTGCATGGAACATCCGGGTGTGGCGGTGATGGTGCGTAAAAAGGGCAAGAGGCTCGAGGACTGTGTGGCGGAGATACTCAAGTGGAGTTTTAAACATCAGATAGAGGTGGATAAAAAGATCATGAAGGCAGCAGGCGTAAAGGCAGGAAAGTGTACGCTTGGGATTCCCGGGATGGCTACGGCAAAGCGGCTCATCACGGATTACTATATGGGGAGGTGATGACGGTGAGAAAGAAAACGATCGAAAAGCACCCGTTCCTGACGCTGCCCGGAGTACACAGGGGGAAGAATGTGAAATATGTGGCCGTGACGGATATCAGGGAAATCGGGAAGGAGCCACATCTGTTCATAGAGGTATACCGGAACCGGAAGGACAGCAGGGACATCCCGGTAGTCAGGATCGTACTCACGGAAAGGGATTTCGGTAATTTCTTCCCGGATACAGGGACATGGACAAGACAGAAGATCACAGATAACACATGGAGCAGTTACGGGCTGGCCTGGCGGGATGGCGAAGACAGAAGGCAGCTGCCTTATAAAAGCCTGAAAAAAGAAAACATCATGCATTCAGCAGCGGATGAAAAAAGGCTGCGGGGATTTTTGGAAAACAGACAGGAAACAGAAGGTGATGCATGGGCATGGTGGGACTGCGTGAAGCACAGGCAGGACGGGATCACTGCGGAAGAAAGCAATGCACGGAACCGAAGGCGGTGGGAGCGGCGGACGGCAGCGCTGGAAGAGAGGATAAAAAATACAGGGATGCTGCCGGAAGGGAAGATACTGCAGTATGCTGACCAGGCTGTCTTCGGCAGCAGGCATACGATCTTTTACAGGAAACACGGACCGCGGGCAACGGTGGCATGTACGGAATGCGGAAGAGTGACGGATGCCAGATGGAAACAGGGACAGTCCTATGAAAGCATGTACGAGAGGCTGGCTGCAGAGCCGGTGGAAAACCATTACGGCATCTGCCCGGCGTGCGGAAATACAGGCATATTTATCCCGCAGGGGCGTGCAGCAAGGATGCGTGCACAGAAAGGCTGTCTGTTCCTCGGGCAGAAGTACAAAGAGACCGGATTCGTGCTCAGGTATGTGGAGGTGGAAAAGGAGTGGAGACTGGAAGAGGATGCAGGGAAAAACGGACAGGAAATGGCATGGGCCTATGAGGAGCTGTCGGGGCTGGAGATCGCAAGGATTTATTTTGAGCCGGGGAAAAAGGTGCAGAGAGATTACCATAAACATGACCCGTACGCTGGAAGGGATTTCTGGGACGACTGCAACCTGACAGGGATGAGCAATATCGCCATAAAGCCGGGGAAAATCATGCCGGAGACCTTTGAGGAGATAAAAGACACCTTCCTGCGTTACAGCGCGCTGGAAGAATACTGTGGGGAAGAACACAGCTGCATCAATCCCGTGAATTACCTGGAAAGATACATACAGACCCCGCAGATCGAGATGCTGGTAAAGATGGGGCTTACAGGAGTGGTCAGGGAGCTTGTGAAATGCCACTACGGGATCGTGAACGATGCGGAGGCAGGGACGCCGGCACTTTTCCTCGGCATCAGGAAAGATCGGGTGAAACAGCTGATCCGAGAAAAAGGAGATACGGATATATTAATGATCATGCAGATGGAACAGCGGATGCACCAGCACTGGACAGAAAGCCAGATAGGGCAGATAGCAGAGATCGGAGAGCGGGCATGCGAAGGCTTTGCATATATGGGCGTGCAGAAGTTCCTGAACAGGGTAGCGAAGTATGCGGGATGTGATTATGGGACGGGGTGCAGCACGGCAGGAGCCAGGCTGCAGAATACGGCAGGCCGCTACATTGATTATCTGAATATGCGTCACGCGCTCGGATATGACATGACAAATACCGCCTATCTGTTCCCACGGGATCTGGACACGGCACATGCCAGAATGGCGGAGGAGAGCAATAAAAAAGAGGCGGATATCCGCATTGCGTCAGTATGCGTTAAATATCCGCTCATCAAAAAGCATTACAGACGGTACAGGAAACAGTTTTACTTTGCGGACGGGGAGTTCCTGATCCGTCCGGCAAGGGATGCGGGTGAGATCGTTATGGAAGGACGGATACTCCACCATTGTGTCGGCGGGGACAATTACCTGCGTAAGCATAATGATGGAAAGAGCATTATTTTGTTCCTGCGCGCGGAGGCTGATCCGGATATGCCCTATATCACTGTGGAGATCGATCCAGGGAAGAAAACGGTCATGCAGTGGCATGGCGCCCATGATAAAAAGCCGGACAGGGAACGGATGCAGAAGTGGCTGGACGCCTATGTGGCCCGCCTGAAGTGCGGGCAGGATGCGGCGCAGGGGCTTCTGATGGTGGCGATATAAGGGAACAAGAAAGGAGCGCATGATGGAGGAATACAGACAGATCACGCTGGATGAATGGACACAGTGGAAAGAGGATATCCGCAGGAAACTGGCGGAAACGGCAGGAAACTTTGTACATATCGGCTACAGGCTCAAACAGATCAGGGATTCCGGCATGTATGGCGGAGCAGCGGATATATTTGAATTTGCAGAGAAAGAATATGGCCTTGGAAAGAGCACCGTGTCCCGGTTCATTGCAATCAATGAAAAGTACAGTGAGGGAGGAAATTCCCTTTCACTGAAAGAGGAGTTCAGGAACTTTTCCTCGTCAAAGCTGTCCGAGATGCTTACCCTGCCTGACAGTGAGGTGGCGCTGATCACGGAAAAGACTACCGTCAGGGAAATCCGGGAACTGAAAGCCTTTAACAGCCAGATGCCGGAGGAGGCTGAGAAGACGGCAGGCGAAGAAGGGAAAAGCACAGAGGCAGCAGGCGGGGAGGGAAACGTCAGGACGCCGCTGGAAAAGTGCCTGATCGATTTTTTCAAAGACAAAAAGGACATGCTGAACAGCGTCATGAAGCATCTTAAGGCTGAACCGCCGGCGCATAAAGAGGCGGCGGAACGGATGGCGCCGTCCCAGGCATCCCATAAAAAGGGGATCGTGTTCCTTTTCATGTATGACTGGAGCGCCGGGGTAAAGTATAAGCTTATGGGGGAGACAGAGCCGGTCTCCATGAGCTGGCCAGAATTTTTAAACACGGTTTACGGTATTTTCGGGTCATGTGGGCAGGATGATGCGTGGGAGGATTTTTACAAAGATGCAGAGCGGCAGATAACTAAAAAAGCGGAAGTGGGAAATACAGTTCCGTCCGAGTCAATTTGCGGGATTGAGTCTGTTGCGACGTCGCAACAGAATGAGGAAAAGAAGCAGGAAAAAGAGTGTGATGAAGCAGGGAACCAGGACGGACAGGAGGCAGCAGGCATTGATAACGAGGAGAGCAGAGAGAGCGAGACGAAGGAGAAGGCTTATGCGGACGGTGGACAGGCTGGGGAGCCTGCAGCTGATCCTGAACCCGCGGACAAGGAAGATGGAGCCGCTGGAGGCGCAGGAGAGGACGGTGCTAGAGGTAGCGCAGACGGTGAGGGCGGCGCAGGAACTGCACCAGTGCCGCCAGATGTCGGACAGATAGAAGGACAGATGGATATCACAGAATTTCCCGAATACATGCCGGACGCAGAGGGAGACGGGCAGGAGAAACCTGCAGAGGCAGCAGGAGTGGAGGATCCCGGCGGGAAGATCAAGGACTCGGACGGCATGAGGCGGCATATCGAGAACCAGAAACAGATCATTGCTGACGCGATCAGTCTTATGGGTACATACTGCGACCAGGGTATCTGGGACAGACTGATAGAGGAGGCAAACGCGATCATAACCAGGGCGGAAAGCATCAAGAATATGGAGGAAATGTGGCATGAGTGAGACGATGGTAAAAAACAGCTTGAGAGCAGTGAGATACAGACGGGAGCATGTCATTACTGCGGGCAGGTCTATCAGTTTGAGACGGACGGAAGGGCGACGGAGACGCAGCTGGATAAATGGGCGGAGGAGAAGTGCGGCTGCGGAGAGGCGGCACTGGAAAGACAGTGGCGGGAAAAGGCGGACGAGGCGAAACAGAACATGGAAGAATTATTCGGAGAAAGCTTTCCAGAGGCGTGTGAAATACTGAAAGAAGGCATTGACCTGATCGTAAGGCATAAGGCAACGAAGGTGGCGGTAGACGCAAAAGGCGGAAAACTGAGTGTGCAGAAATCGAAAAACGGAATTAAGGCAGAGATAAGCAGGACAGAAAAAAAGAGTATGGAGGTGTAGCATGGCGAAGAGGAAGAGCATCATGCAGGACAAGGAGACGGGGCAGTGCTACCTCTGCCGCCTCCTGCATGGGGATTACAGCATAAAGCCTGTCAGACAGGAACATCACGTCATGGGCGGCACGGCGAACCGCAGACTTTCAGAAAAGTACGGTCTCAAGGTGTGGCTCGACCCGGACCATCACCTCTACGGCCCGGAGGCGGTACATAAGAACGCAGAAGTGGCGAAAATACTCCACAGGGAGGGACAGAAAGCCTTCGAGAGAACTTACCCGGATCTGGACTTCCGGGAGATTTTTGGAAAGAACTATCTGGGGCAGAGCATGGGAGGGCATTTATGAACAAAGAGAGAGAGGAACGCTTAACTGGGATGATATGAATGCGGCTTGACGGCTGCACGTATCAGGAAATTGCTGATAAGTATGGTGTTTCAAGACAGTGTGTCCAACAGTCCATAGCGGATTTTATGGGAAGAAAGAGAACCGTGAAAAAATCTTCTCTTGAGAAATGCATTTATCCAAATATCAGGGCATGGATGCTGGATAGTGGAGTTACTATGATCAGGCTGGAAACAATCTGCGGATTAAATGAATCATCAACAGGTGGGATCAGAAGGAAACTGCTTGGACAGACCGAATTTAAGATATCAGAGATCAGGGCGATTTTGCAAGAGAGTGGAAAAACATTCGAGCATATGTTCAGAACGGAAGAAAACTTGTGAGAGGGTGGGAGTTGATGGCAGAGGAAAATATGGAGAGATTGACAACAACAAGTGATAAAGGCGGAGTTGCTTTTACATTTAATTTAGATATTACTTGCGACAAAAGCGAGATTATGAAAATTTTGAAACTTGCGGAAAAGCTGAAAGAATATGAGGACTTAGAGGAACAAGGGAAACTGTTGAAACTGCCTTGTGCGGTGGGGGATACGGTTTATCGAATCAACAAAGGAAAGAAAGAGCCGATTATACCAATGTTGGTAATTGGTATTGCCATTAGGAATGAAAATGAATTAGTGATACAGACAAAAGATATTGCTGATGATAATCACAATCTTTATTCAAAAAATAGTATCGGCAAAACCGTTTTCCTCACCAAAGAAGCAGCCGAAGCCGCAGTGAAAGAAATGAGCAAATGCTGCGGCACGAGTAGGTAACCGGGGTAAGAAAATAGTATGAGGCAGATACAAAGGAAGGAAATGAAAAGGATGAAAAAATATGAGCTGACAGAAGAAACAAGTGAGGTGGCGGGGCTCACCCTGCACCGTATTAAGGCGGTCGCTGCACTTAATAATATTTCGGCAGGAGAACTTGGCGGGTTCATCGAAAAAGAAGAAAATCTATCACAATACGGCAATGCATGGGTTTACGGCAATGCAAAGGTCTACGGCGATGCAAAGGTCT